>JAABUP010000055.1_pt1 | contig 240924 bp, 218 predicted proteins | sample 5559201 | NCBI WGS metagenome assembly JAABUP01 (sample SAMN10711887, study PRJNA513373) | rock metagenome | isolation source: Antarctica rocks | place: Antarctica
ATTAATTATAATAACTTAAGGTATTTCTAGATAATATTATTATTAATAAGGAGATAAGTATATTAGGTAATAAAGCTTATAATATATAACTTTAAGATATACTATTATATAAGTACTAAGAACCTAGCTAACGCCTTATTAAGGCGACTAGACTATATATTAGTAATAAATAAAGAAGATACTTATCTACTAATATTATAAAATAAGTTAAAGAATATTAGGTATATTCCTTTTAATAAGTATTATATATATAGCGTTTATAAAGGTCTATAAGATAGTAAGGCCCGTAGCTATAAATAGCGCGAAAGGTTAGAGATAGGGCTTAGAAAGCCTTATACCCTAAAAATAGGAGAGAGTAACGCGCTCTTAGGGACGTAGAGTAGCGTAGGCGATAGCCTAAACCCTATTATAGGTCTATAGGATAGTAAGGCCTATAGCTATAAATAGCGCGAAAGGTTAGAGATAGGGCTTAGAAAGCCTTATACCCTAAAAATAGGAGAGAGTAACGCGCTCTTAAGGATATAAAGTAGTATAGGTAATAACTTAAACCCTATTATCGGATAGTTTAATATTAATTAAATAGTACTTAGAAGGTATATTATAACTATATTAATAATAGAGCGCGTATAAAATAAATATAGCGGCTTAATATTAAAGATACTCTAATATCTTTAAGAGGGAGATAAGGATATTTATAATAAGAAATAATTATTAAAGTCTTAAGGCTATAAAAAGGCTACTAATATATCTTTATTAATAAATAAAATAGGGGTCTTTTATAAGGGCGGCGTAATTTTTATACCTAATAATAAAGTAATTAGATAAGAAATCTTAAAGCTTTATTATAATAACCCTTATACTAGCTACTACTTATAGAAATATATATAAGAGCTTATTAAGCGGAAGTTCTATTAAAAATTAATAGGATAAGATATTTATAATTATATATAAGAATACTTAACCTACTAATTAATAAAGCCGCGTAGATATACTATTTATAATATACTATTACTATTATTAATACTTATAAGACCCTTTTAAGAAATTATAATAGATTTTATTATAAATCTCCCTTTAAGTATATAAAAGGGTAGCGTTTATAATATAATCTTAATAATTATAGACTATTATATTAAGGTAGCTAGGTATTTACCTATTATAAAGATAGTTAATACTATTAATATTATTAACCTATTATACTATAAAATCTTCTTAAAGTTTAGTTAGCTAGAAGGTATTATTAATAATTAAGGGATAGTATTTATAAGTAGCTTCTAGGTAGTTATATATTATTATATTAATATAAAAAGAAAGCTTAGTACTACTTTCTATCCCTAAATAGATAGTTAAATAGAGAGATAGAATAGTACGCTTAAGTAGTATCTACGCTACTATTCTACCTAGAGATAAGATAACTAGGTAGAGTTACTTTATTTAATAAAGTTTATATATAATTATATAAAGTATATTAGTATTAGATTACCTCTATATAAAGTACTTTATAACTACTTACTTAAGCTAGATATAAAGCTTTTAGAGCTATTATTAGGAGAAGTCCTATTAATATAAGAAAGGGTTAAATTACTTTAGAAATAAAGGGAAGGTTTAAAGTAATACTTATACTAAGTATAAGTTATATAAGTAGAGTATATAAATAAATAGTAAAAGTAAAGATAATATAATATAAGTAATTATATCTTATTAAATATAAAGTATATTAGATTAATATAAATAATTAAAAAGCTATTATAGTATTATTTAAGGCCTTTTAAAGTCCTTAATTATATTAGTAGTTAGGCGTATAGGTTATAACTACCTAATACCTTTTATATATATAATATCTTCTATATCTTACTTATAAAGCTATATTAAGGTAATAATAAGAGTATTATAAAAGCTATATAAGTAGAGCTTATAAATAATAAAGATAAATAGGAGGTTAAAGCTATTCTTAATTATAAGATCTCCTATAATAAACCTTAGTATTTAGTAAAGTAGAAGGATTAATCTTATAATTATAATTAATAGCTATATAAGTAGGACTTAGTTAATACGCTAGACGTATTAGAAAGATTTAAATAAAATTACCTTAAGGTATAAAGTTTATATTATATAAGAGGGAAAGAGATTTTAATTATTATTAATAAAAAAGAAAAGATACCTAAGGCTACTAAGGGTACTATACTAGAGGGCCGCTATACTATACTATACTAGTAGTAGTACTAGGCCTAGAGCTATTACTACTATTAGTAATAGGTTTATCCTCCTTATCCTCTTCTTTATCCTTTATAATAGGAGGAAGGCGCTCTTATACTATATTAGTAAGGCTTTAATAGCGCTTTAAAAGGGGAGATAGAGTAATATATATACGCTAGCGAAGTATATTAAGAATATACTTAAGGGTATTTATAATATAGATAGTAATAGCGGAGTCTACCCTAATAGGAGTAGCGGTAGTAGAGGGGGTAGAGGAGGCGCGGCGTAGGTAGTAATAGTACTATTAAATAAGCCTATTAAAGGTTTACTAGAAACTAGCGAGCTAAGGGAGGTTAAAGCTAGTATCTAAAGTAGTTATAATATCTAAGGACTAAAGAAGGCGCGTATAAGCGTAGTAAGTAGAGGTAGGGATTTCCTATTAATATTTAGTATTAAGATCTTTATAATACCTATACCTTATTAAGCTAGGGGAGGCGCGTACGTAGATTATACTACTAAAAAAGTAAGCGAAGCTTTAATTAAAGATATTAGACTTATAACTCTTTAGATTAGAATATAGCGTAGCGGAGGTATATCACCTAGGATAATATAAGGATAGGTTATAAGCGGCTTAGTAGAGGAGGTTAAGTACTATTATAAGAAGGGATAGTAGGAGCCTTCTTTAATTAGTAGAGGATAAGTTAATTATTAAGGATTACTTATAAAGTAACTATTAATATTATAAGGAGGTATAATAAGGCGTAGAATAGGCGATAATATAAATAAGAATTAAAAAGGACTTAATATAATTAATAAAAAATAAAGATATTATAATTAAAAGAATTATATTAAAGTTATATAAAGAAGGTACGCTTTAAGTACTTAATAAATCCTTAATAGTAATAACTTCCTATTTACTTTAAAATACTAAGACTTCTAACTACTTCTATAATAAATTAATAAAGAATAATAGGAAGTATAATAGGATTATATATAGGAGTATTATCTATAATTATTATAATTTAATAAAACTATATATTCCTTAAGGCTTAGCTTAAAGGGCCTTATAATTAATTATATTATTATATTCTTATTAGAGCTAGGTTCTATTACTAAGGGAGCGCCTTTAATAGATTATAACCTTTTATACTCTTAGAGCCTAAGAGCCTAGATAGGGAGATAATTATAAGGACTAATTAGGAATATAATATTACTATTAACGTGACGTCTATAATATATAATAGTACTACGCTACCCCTTTACCTATAATATATAAAGGAGGGAATTCCCCTTAAAGGGAAGGGTAGCGATTAATCTTACTATTAATAAGAATAGAGAGTTCTATATATATATATATACGCACCGTTTATAGTACTTAATAGCCACGTTATTACGTAGTACCCTTATACTTATCTAAGAAGTTAAAAATATTAAGTTTATATTAAGGCCCTAACCTTAATTTAATTAGCCTTTAGTTTTTAATAAATATTATAAAATATTAAGTTTTATATTCTTATCCTCTTCTTCCTTCTTTTAATAATATTAAACTTCTTAATTTATAATAAGAATAAATAAGTAGGGATCTTCCTTCTCTTTAATTAATATAAAATCTATTAATTATATTATTAGGCGTCCTCCTTTAAAAGGATTAAAATTAAAGGGAAAGAAAGTAGTCTTAAAGATATTAAAGTTAAAGTAATTAAGGTAATAATTATATATTATATAATTAAATTTAAATTAATCCTTAATAATTTTAAATAACTCCTCCTATTTATTAAATTCCTCCTTAAAAGATTTAAGAGATTATAATAAATTATTTTTACCTTTATAACCCTCTATCTCTTATACTTATACTCCTTTATATTTAGATATCTTAAGTATTTAATTAATAGGCTTAAGAATTTCGCCTTTATAAAATATAAGCTTAAAACTTCCCTTAATACTATCTATTAAAGAGGCCCTAGCTTTAAATTTAAGAAATTTAAAGCTATTAAACTAAAAGCTCCTAAGTATAAAAAAATTATAACTATAAGCTTTAAATATAATAGGGAAGGAATATAAGAAACTTAAAAATAAAGGTTAGGATTTAGAAAGTTTAAAGGGAGGAGATATAATAGTAGAGGATCCTATTAAGAAATTAAACTTAAAGGATTTAAGTTTACTTAAAAATAAAGGTTAGGCTTTAAAAAGTTTAAAGGGAAGAGATATAATAATAAAGGATCCTATTAAGAAATTAAATTTAAAGGATTTAAGTTTACTTAAAAATAAAGGTTAAGCTTTAAAAAGTTTAAAGGGAGGAAATATAATAATAGAGGATCTTACTAAGAAATTAAATTTAAAGGATTTAAGCTTACTTAAAAATAAAGGTTAGGCTTTAAAAAATTTAAAGAATAAAGTTATAATAATATAATTAAGTAGTAAACCTTTAATAAAATTAAAGAAGTATATTATAATAAATAAATTTATAAAAGTTAAAAAACTTATAAAAGTTAAAGAGGCTTTAAAAGCTTAAGAAGTTTTAAGAAAGTTAAAGGAGGTATTAAAGAGAGTAGCTTTAAACTCTAATATATCTAAATTAAGTTTAAAAAAGTAGAAGAAAAATTAATTAAGACTATTAGAGGAAGAGTAGAAAAGGTAATATTAAAAAAGTTAAAGTAAAAAGTTAATAAGTTTTAATTATTTCAAAATAGTATACTTCTTCTAATTTATTAAAAGGTAAAAGATAAATATAATTAACTTAAATAAAATTTACTAATTATTAAGTAATAGAGGTAAGTTTATTTAAAATAATTAAAGTTTAAATTTTAAAATTCTTATATTTACCTTTCTTATTAAAGTATTATTTTATAATTATAATTATTATAAATATATTACCTATTATAAAGGTTAAAGGGTAAGTCTCTTCTTCCTTAAAAATATTAAGGTTATATTAAACTCTTAAGTCTAAAAAATTTAAACTTTAATTAAATAAAATTAAAGGTATAAAATTACTTCCTTATAAGTTCCTATATCTTTAAATTTTTTAGTTAATTAATTAGAAGAAAATTAGGATATTATCTTTAAAATATAACTCTATTAAAATAACTTCTTTAACTAGTATAATCTTATAAAAATATTAAAGGGAGATAAAAAGGTTATTTAAAGAATTTAAATAAATTACCTAAAGATATTATTAACTAAGAAGGATTTAAATTAAATACCTTAAAACTTATACTTATCTACTTATTTATAAGTATTTTTTAAAGATTATAATAATTTTATAATAATTTAATTTTTATAAAGGCGTTTTAGTAGCTAAATTAATAGGTATTTATTATATATTAATTAGTATAGCTAATATAAGCTTATATAAAGGTCTTTTAAAAAAGGTTTTACCTTTAAATATCTTAAAGTTTCTTTATTAATTTATCTTCTAGTTATAATATTTAAATCTATTTAATCTTTTTATTTAAAATCCTTAAAAAGTAAGTCTTTAATTCCTTAAATTTTAGACTTAAAAGCTAATTTAACTTTATTAAAAAACTATATCTAGGATATTAATATTAAAAAGCCTTTAGATATTTTAAATTTAAATAATAATTTAGTATTTCTAAATAATATATCCTAGATAAGAGTCTAATTTTCTTTATAAAATTATTTAAAATTCTTAAGGTTTATTAATATTAAATCTAGTTATATTAATAGTTCTACCTATAAATATAATATTTTTATATAATTAGTTATTTAGGTTTTATAAAGTCTTCTTAAGGTATAATAGGATTATTAGTCTAGTTATATAGATATTAAATAATATAAAGAGCTAAATAGGTTAAACTCTAACTACCTTAATTATATAATTTTTAAAGATTCTAGTATTTATAACTTATTAGATATTAAGTTCTACTCCTTTAAAAAGAATAAGTTCTATAAACTATTATATCTTCCCTAATATTAAGAAGGTTATTTTAAAATTAAATAAGAAAATATTATATAATCTACTTTAAAATTAATAAAGAGATCTTTTTATAATAATTTAACTTATTAAAGGTATTTCTATTATAATATTATATCTATTAAATCTTTAAAAAAGTTAGCTACTTAAAAATCCTAAAATCTTTATCTATTTAAGATATAAGGTAGGAATATTAAGTTATAAATAATAATAGTTATAATATAAGATAAATAGTTTAATATCTAATAGAAGTTAATCTTTACTTTTATTAAAGTTTTATTAATATAAAGCCTTAAAATTTTTAAATTTACCTTTATATTAATATATCTTTCTTACTTATAATATAATTTAAATATAACTATCCTTATTATTCTAAAACTTAATATAATAATATTCTAATAATAAGACTTTATTAAATTTAAGTAAATATTAGAATATAATAGTATAAATAAGAGTTATTATAAGCCTTTCTTATATACTATCCTAAACTTAAAAGTTTAGATCTATTAATAATAGTAATATTTTTAAACCTTTAGAGCTAAGGATACTAAAATTAAATTAAAAAAGCTATTTAAGTTTTTTAATAGTAATAGCCCTTATATTAATATATATTTCTCCTACTTATACCTATAAAATAGTTAGTTCTATAAAATTTATAAGACTTTAAAATTATTATATTTTTATTTAATAGACTACCTTTATATATCTTAAAATAAAAGGAGATAGGGATAGATTTCTTTATTATACTTTATATAAATCTTTTAAATATTATTATAAGCCTCTTCTAAAATTATTATTATAAATTTATAAAAGAGATAAGTATACCTTTTAAGTATAATTAAATATCTTTAAAATTTTTAAAGTCTTTAATATATTTAAAGATTTTAAGCTACCTTAAAGATTAGTATAATTATAAGAGGAGATAATTTAATAGCTAATTATATAAGGTGATTTCTCTCTTAATTTATTAATCTTAACTTTAAAGATTTTAAGCTCTAGATCTTTAATTATAAACTTTTAAAATATTTAAAATTAATTATAATATCCTTAAAGAGTCTTTAAGCTAATTAAAGCTTTAATAGTCTTTTAAATCTATTAAAAGGGATTTAAAAGAGTATTTTAATTCTTAGGTCCTTCTTTAATTATATTAAGTTATAGGTTAATTTTACTTCTTATATTTTCTAGATAGAGGGTCTTAATATACTTAGTAATATTATCTTCTTTAAAAAATCTACTACCTTTAATAATTAGATCTTTTTAAGAGACCTAGTCCCCTAATACTTTTAATTAATTTATTTAAAGAAAAGAACTTTAATTAATTTAAATATCTAAAAAGTAATAAGATAGTTATATTATATTATAAAGTATAAGAATAATTAATTAAAGTATATTAAAGTTTACTTTATAAATCTAAAATAGAGAGGCTTAAAAATATTAAATTATCTAGAATCTTAAGGCTTTAAAATTTTTAAATCTATCTTATAATACCTCTTAATAAGGCTAAAAAGAAAGTTTAAAAGGAGAGTCTTTAAAATTATTAAAAATCCTAGCCTTCCTAAGCTTAAAGAGATTTTAATAATAAGGCCCTAGACTTTTAAATACTAAAGTAGATTAAAAGACTTTAAGAATATTAAGATATTTATATTATAACTAGTTAAAGAACTTATTAAGAAGTTATAAAGTAGGTAGTTTTATAAGTTTTAAACTTTTAATTCTTCTACTTAAGAAATTTAAAGATAGTCTTTAAAGTTAATATTATAATAGTAGAAATTAAGTATTAAAAGTATAGCTATTATATTTAAATAATTTCTAGAATAATTTATTAAATTTAATATTAAGATATTTAGAACTCTACTTTAATAAATTTAAAAAAGACTCTTCTTAAAATAAAGGCTTATAATAAAATCCTTTAAGCTTAGAAACTTTAAGTCTATAAGATAATTAAAACTTTATTACTACTTAAATTATTATAAAATATTATAATCCTTTATATTAGGATTTAAATAATTAATAGATTAAATTATAAATATTAAGTATTCCCCCTATTAATTATCTTTAATTTATTTAAACTTTAGAGCCTTGTAATAAACTCTTCTCTTTAAAGATATTATATATATCTCTTAAATTTATTAAACTTAATATCCCTACTTTATCCTCCCTTATATCTATTTTAAAGGATATTCCTTAATTTCTTTAAGAATAGATAGACTTAAACTTAAGTCTTATAATTAAAATTTAAAGAATTTAAGTTTTATATAAATTCTTTACTTAAGTATATTAAAATTAGCCTTAATTATAAAATTTAATAAAAAAGCTATTTTTAAATATAAAGGTTAATAGGTAATTTCTTATTAAAGATAATTTAATTAATACTATAATTTAGATAATATATTAATATTAATAGAAGTTTAATAATATTAAGGGGATATAAGAGTTTATAAGGGAGAATAAATCTTTAAAAAAGTAGAAGATATAGATAATACTTTTAAATACTACTTTAAAATTTTAAAAAGAAGAGAATTAAGCTCTTATTAATATAATTAAAAAGGAATTATTTATAAAGGAATATACTTTACTTTTTATATATTATAAGGGGAAAGATTATAATTAATTATTAGATATTTATTAGAAGGTAAAGTATATTTAATAATTATAAAAAATCTTATTAATATAAGATAGTAATAATAATAGTAAATAGAGAATTACTTAGAATATTATAAAAATTAAAACTTTATATCTTCTTCTAATAAATTACAGATCTCTTAATAGATATTTAAAAACTTTAAGTTATATTTAAAAATTTTATAATACCTTTAATATATAAAGCTATAATCTAAGACTATTACCTAAATTTTATTAAGGGCGGGTTTTTATACTTCTCTACTATAATTTATATATAAATTAAAGGTCCTTTAAAATAAGTAGGTAATAATCTTATATATAAGGGTAATATTTTAAAAAGTTTAAAAATTTCTAAGTTTCTAAAATTTACTTTTATTTAAATTATCTAATATTTTTAGTCTACTTATAATACTTATTATAAATCTTAATTTTTTTAATAAACTCCCGTTATAATAGACGCCGCCTATATATATATACTTAAATTAAGAGTTTAAAACTATAAATTATTTAAACTTTAGTTTAAAATTCTTAAGTTCCGGCCTTAGTAGGGCGCTTTAATAGAATGCTAAGGCTGAGGCCGCTACGCCCCCGGAAGGCCCGATCGGGCTTAGCCTGAGTCACCATCTAAGCGCGCTGGGACCGTTACCTAGCCCCGATGAAGGCCACATTCTTTTCTGCTCACGGAATATCCTACACAGTCCTTACAGGTTTTTTCCTTGATTGCCTCCTCGTTGTCTTCCTTGTCTCTCCCAAGTTGAGTTATTTTTCTCGCTGGGCTCAAAGATCCATTTGTGCTGTGAAGCGGTTCGTACACACCTTTACACCAGACTTTCTTCGGCTCCCAACATTATTTGACCGGCTACCATCATGACTTCTCCGTCTACCATTCATCCCAAGTTCTTGACAAAGGGTAATGAGCTGGGCGTTGTAGCAGTTGGCTTTTCAGGCGGCCAGGTATACCATTCCCCACTCTCAACCATCGATAACCAACTAACCCGCCAACGCAGTGCAAACCCGGCGTCGACGCCGCCCCCAGAGCCCTCATATCCGCCGGCCTCCTCACCCAACTCAAAGAAGACATAGGCTACACCCTCCACCACGACGACACGGTCCACACATATGACACCCTAATGCCCAAATCAGACCCGGACTACCGCAACATGAAAAATCCCGTCGCCGTCTCAGCCGTCACAAAGCAGATCAGCACCCAAGTCTACAGCCACGCTTCGCAAGGCCGCCTCGTCCTCACCCTCGGCGGCGACCACTCCATCGCCATTGGCACCATCGCTGGTACTTCACTGGCCATCCGGGAACGGCTGGGTCGCGAAATAGCTGTTGTGTGGGTAGATGCGCATGCGGATATCAACACGCCCGAGACCAGTGGCAGTGGGAATATCCACGGTATGCCTGTTGCGTTTTTGACAGGGTTGGCCAAGGAGGGGCGGCAGGACGTGTTTGGATGGTTGGAGGCGGACAAAGGACCGAAACTTAGTTTGAAGAAATTGGTGTATATCGGGCTACGAGATGTGGATAAAGGGGAGAAGAAGATTTTGAGGGAAAATGGGATCAAGGCGTTCAGTATGCATGATATTGATAAGTATGGCTACCTTCGTATACGGCAACAGAATTGCAGATCCGGATGGGCTAATACGGTATAGATATGGCATCGGAAGAGTGATGGAAATGGCCCTGGGCCACATCGGCACCGACACCCCCATCCACCTCTCCTTCGACGTCGACGCGTTGGACCCGCAATGGGCCCCCAGCACCGGCACGCCCGTGCGAGGCGGTCTGACGTTGCGAGAAGGCGATTACATTGCGGAATGCGTGCACGAGACTGGGAGTCTAGTGGCGATGGATCTGGTCGAGGTGAATCCGTCGTTGGAGGCGGTGGGGGCGGCGGAAACGATACGGGCGGGTTGTTCGCTTGTGAGGTGTGCGCTGGGCGATACGCTTTTGTGATGGGGGGTTTGTGGGTGATGTGTCATGAGGGAAAAGCGATGGCATTGCGATTCGAGATTCGATAAGAAACTGACGAGATAGATGTTTTGATGGATTATGTAACCTGAAAGGTGTAGAAAAGATGGCGGCGACGCCCCAATTCCCCCCTGCCCGTCTGTACTCAACCCAATCCTTCACACACTCAGCATAAGTCATCGTTCCCAGAGTTCATAAAAGTGAACTGCGAACCTTCCATAGGTATTATGTGTTGAGCGGCTTGGCAGGGCATAGAACACACACAGCTTGTAGCATTGAGCATCTGCGCGACTGGGGTTTGGTATTTAGTTTGAGAGGTGCTGTGAGAGGACGTAGTCTGCATAGGGTAGGGATATTGGGGGAGGGAGGTGATTGGGAGTTGGGGCTTAAAAGAGGAGAAGCTGTTTCGTTTCGTTTCGTTTCGTCTATGTTTCGTTTCGTCTATGTAGAGGTAAGGTGAGGGTGATGTTGCGCTCGCGATAGCCGTTACAGGAGCATAGCGGTTTTAGCGTGACTCTCGCTGTCCTTGCGGGACGGTGGTGGAAGTTAGTGGGTTGGAGTCGTCGACGTGTAGTTGGCAGGAGTTGTGGATAGTTGTTGGAATTGGCGAGTTGATGCCGTGGGCGTGATGGACTACTGATGATTTTGACCGGCGCAGGATTAGTGTGTATGTTGGCTGGGAAGTATGGGGGTTTGGTAGGCTTGTTAGTTGGTAGGGGTTGGTAGGGAAGATCAGATGTTGCCTTGGGTCCTGCGTGTGTAAAGTCTTCCGCTAGTGATAAGGATGGTGATCATCGGCCTGGTTGGAGAGATGGACAGGCTGCCGGGAATTGAAGGCTTGGGAGAGAGGCAGACTGTGTAAGATAGGGATAGAATGGAAAGGGGATGCCAGGTAAGTACCGATCGTGATAAGAGATGCGTCGCTCAGTATATGGGGTAGCTATACAATGCATCAATCCAACATCATGCCAGTTTCGCTTCTCCTATGCGCCAAGCCTGATTACCGTTGGGAAATCATACCACCGTCTCGGGAACCTCGTTATCGGCGACGACAGGGACATTCAATCCGCGATCCGGACTCTGGAGTACCAGTTGCTCGTGCCGCCTCGCCTTGAAGAAATCGCTGACTGCCCGTATGAGAATGAACCATCCAACGATCATCAAAGCATATGCAAACCAGTCGCTGTTGAAGCCGCCTGCGGATGCGGGCGCTGTCTGAGATGCCTGGGTCATGGCGGCATTGGCTGCAGCTGCGGCGCTGTCTCCAATCTTGGACGGATCAAAGTCGTGGCTGTTGGGGTCCAGTGGCGGTATGAATGCCGGGTCGTTCGCATTCACTGGAGGGGAAGATGTGGATTTGTGAGAGCTGCGCATGTAGAAACCGTATTGGACGAGTGTGATGCCGAGTCCTGCTCTTGAGCCGTTCTTGGCGGCATGTGTCGTGTGTAGGAGATAGGTAAGGAGGAAACCGACAAGCTGGAATGACATGCTGATCATACCATTCCAAACGAAACTGAAGAGAGAGCCGACGGGGAGGCCATCAACGTAGACTTCGTCAGAGGAGTTCATATGACCAGGGGCGAGGATGGTGGTTTCCCAATATGGAGGTGTAGCGTCTGCAGCAGCAGCTTCGTAAGACTGAAAGATGTCAGTGAATCACAAGGATGCTCGTTTCGAAAGATCTTACAGGTGGCTGCTCTTCGAGCTTCTCTCCACGCTCCGGTTTGGCGTTTAGATTTGCAAAGACGCCATCGTTTTGTGAGAAGGAAGAGTATGGTGCTGCGCCTGTATTTGGTCTCATTGGTGGGGGGACACCAGATGGAGGTGCCGTCTCTGATATTTGCGGTAATGTTCTGGAAATAGCAGGCGTATCTCCATCATGTACAACTCGTCGGTCAGCATCTGACCGGACAGTATTCGCCCGCACCAGGCGCTGACGGTCATCGCCATCATTGTTATGATCATCGTCTGAGTCTGATCCATCGTCAAAAGTGTCTGCTAATGTTCGTTCTGCCTCAGATGCTATAGGATCTTGCGAAAAAAGATGTCGAGATGATGGCGAGGAAGCGTGTGATCGAAAGGAAGGTGGCGGCGAGGAGGGAGTGGATTCATCGGGTAAGGAAATCTGAGGCGTGATTGGATCGTCGTCCTGGTCGTTGGCAGACACCTGAAAGAGGATGGCCGTCAGTATTCGGTACCACTCTGGTATGGAGACCAGATGTTTGATCTTTGCGCCGCAAGGGACTTACTCTCTCGTATCTCTGTGAGCTCATCGTGAGACTCACGGGGATAATGGTGTCTTGATCAAGAGTGGGTGGACAGTTGGAAGTGGTGAACCGAGTGTATGTATCACTCAAATGTGCTTTAGGGCGATAGATTTGTATTGTTGCTGTATGTTCTTTGAGGCTTCCAGGAGGTTCGTTGTTTAGCGGGCGGAGCTGGGTGGCGCCGAGCGCGGATGACCTAGAATATCCAAAAGGCTTGGCAATATGTTGAGCGTCATGACAGAGAGGGATTGTGCACTTCCAATGTAAACGATCAATGGCGAAATCAGTGAGTTTCTACATTGAGAGATCTGATAATAGTTCACATGGCTAACATTTGCTTCTTACAGATACTATACAAGCATTACCAGCGAATCATTGCTCAATGGCCCGTTGATCTCCTCCGTCCTGAAGTTTCCTTCCAGAAGACCATACAGCGCCGTATAGATACACATTTAAAACCATCTACCACACCTCCACAAGATAATGTTGTCTCAAATGAAGCCCTCGCGACAGTACCAACGCCCGTGCCATTCGACGAGAAGGGTGAATTAGAACAGGTCAACGTTCTTTATTCGTTCCTGGAGAATAGGTACACAAAGAAGGTGTGTCTACGCCACAATGATCTTGACAGATCCCGCTTAGATCGGTTCTAATCCTTTCGTGCCAACAGTATCCGCTTTCGGAAAGAATGATGAGACCAGCCTCGAATCCAGACTACTACAGTAACTTGGTACAAGAGCTTGATGCTGCGCCCAATCGATCGTGGTTACAGAGCAAGATACATAAATGGAAAGGCGCTTTACGGTTTTCATGAGGGGTTGCACATAGATATAGGTATCGTATGAAGGATCAGGGGCCTTACATATGTGGGGCTTCTTGCTTTGGCATTGTGTTTTGGAATGGGCTAAGCTGTGTATACAAGGCCATTTCGATAATCATACTGGGATCCGTGGTCTTGTGACGTCTGATATTTTGGGACGACTGTGAGAAACCAGCACCAACGGTAATGATTCAATCCGTCAACCTGACAGGAACACTTTTCAACATAGCTGGTCAAGACTGCCAATCCAATGAGCCTCAAATACGCGTACGGTCTTATGGTCAGGGCTATTGCTGTGGCTGGATTAGACACTTCCCATTAACACTATCACGCTCTCTAGTCTTAGATCATGCAATGCAAAGCTAAGATATAATATTCTAGGACGTATCAGGCTTATGGAGTGCGGTATCAAATCAATGGGGTTGTAACCTGAGACCCACGGAGCAGCTATTTTCTGATTTAGGTAACTCCCGTAAGAAATAACGCGCCAACCTTAACAGGTTAGGATGTCTTGAAGCATGACAAGCTTCCGGAGACATATCCGTCCTCTTTCATTGTGGCTTATGAGGACGAAGGGAAGCTCTGCTATCTGGACCGGAATATAAAAGCATAAAGCTTCAGGTGTTGTCGAGGTCGAGATGACTACCTATATCTTGAAAGGTTCAGTCCATGAGGAAACACTATGCCTGACATGATGTAGCTGCAAGAGCGTCAACTACCTCTACGTAGGGCCGCATTATATCCCTAGAGTAAGGTAAAGAACTATTAATTTCCTGCGCAAGATCCACGTATCCATCCGATAATTCCGGAGTATCAATGTAGCACGGAGGAGTTTCCATTTCCATGGCCGCGATGACGCCATTGATCTTGCCATTCGTTTTGTTCACGAAGAGGAGGATACCCCATCTTGCCCATGACAGTCGAATTTGACATGTCAAGTATCAATAGCCGAGTGGAATATCTAGCCGATTGTAATGGCAGGTTAGGTATGTACGGATTCTTGTGTCACCCGCGAGGTTGACAGTGCATCGGAGGTGAATACCTAAATAAAGTATGAAATAAAACTAGCGCTTGCTGACTCCGCAGCCTCACGGCAGGCTTCGCGACGGGCTTTGCCGGCCAATGAAAACCACGGTTGAAGTATCTCCATCGCCGATGAGTCTCCTTTACTGTGGCTAGGTCAGCAGATTCAACCTCCGTTCATAGGTCAGATCCTTCTCGATCTCCGGGAGATTTACGCCAAGGAGCTAAAAGGCGAGTTGTCGCTGGAGATCGATCAGACATCGACAACCACTTTACCCTTCCAGAGGCCGACGAACAACATCTGGAAATCCATCATCCAAGATGTCTTCTCCCGCCAGCTTCCAGCATTTCAACAAAGAATTCCTCTCCGCATATTGCACCTTCCATGGAGGCGCAGCTAGCATAGCTTTCAGCTCCTCCCACCAGCCCGCAGTCAGATCTGTTCTTCACCTGCGGAAGAGGTTGCCTCCATAACCCTTGTCAGCAGGGACAGAACCTGGACTTCTCCTCGATATGTCCTTGTGCCGTGAACACTCAGACTGGTGACCTCTCAGAAGACCTCTCTGATCCGCCATCAACACAAAGCGAATCGACGATCTACCACAAGCTGATATGTCATCCATTATACGAGATCGACCGATTCAATTGCCAGGGCCCATGTCACGAAAAAGAGATTCCGCACATCTCGCCCTGCACCCACCACGCAAGCATATCAAAGCTGACAGCTCATTGGATGCTGCAGGCACCGTCCCTACCTTCTCGGCTACCAGAGGTGATAATGCCGGTCGTCTTAACGCCGAGCAATGGTTCGCGGATACGGACAACAACGCTTCGAGAGATGTATCCTTTCCTGATAACGATCCCCCCTTCTACATCAGCCGCCAATCCTCCTCGGGCGGAAGCAGCGTTTGTGCCGTTCATTCCGATGGAACATCTTTAAAGCATCCAGCGTTGGGCAAGCCCACAGCTCCCACAAAGGCCCTATTAGCAAGGATGGAGTCTACCAGGGGCAATAGTGAAGACTTTCGCAGCGTCATCGACGACTTGACCATACAGAACAAGAAGCTCAAAAAGAAGCTAAGGCAGTATGAAAGGTTACACTGCTCTCATCTTCAAGACGATAAGATGTTCGAGGTGAGGACACATGGACTTGCGGCCCACAAAAGGCGCGAATTAGAAGCGACACTTCGGAGCTTTGCCTCCAGTATCGAAGAATCATCTTCCAACAGACCAGCCATCGTTCCCACACCCATCGAAACTTCGGTTGCAGGCTTCGGTCCAATTACACGCCTTCAGAAAGCAGCCGTAGGTGCAATTCCCAAGACTGAATCACTGTCGACCTTGGGCAAATCATCGTCGGCGTCCACATCGTGCTCGAGACATGTGGATTCTGCATATGCCTCGATGTCTGGCCAGACGGGGACTTCGGGACTGCACCCACTGGGCAGAGTGAGACACGACAGCATGGTGCGAGCTTCGCAGGCACAGCAAAGTGTCAAGTCGTATCTACACGACATTCCTGACACACTAGTGCCAAGACACTCGATGGCAATGTCTGAAAGTTCAAAAAGCAAATTAGTCGTCAGAAGGCTCGAACAGATCTTCACTGGGAGAGGAGCAGCGTCTCGCAGGCATACACAATCTTATCAACAGCAAGAGCTTTCGCACACTGCTGCGCAAGCCGATCGGATGAAATTAGAACCGCAAGGCCGCGGACGTCAGTCTGGAGGAGAAGGCGTCCGAGAGGCTCGCATTGCAGATAATGTCGATCTGCGTATCGACCCCTCCAGCGAAGCCAATAACGTTCCTCAGCAATCACGGCAAAGTAGTAACGACAGACACACCTCCACTCAAGACACTCGAGCAAGTCGGGAGAGCAGTCCCGGGCAACGCCCTACTCGGCCACTCGACTTAGATCTGGATCGTGCACAAATACCGGAGGAGAATATTCATTACATCCGGCATCTTGGCCTGCCGTCTCCAATGGGCAATACGAATCCCGACACAGACGATGGATGGGTCTTCCTAAATCTACTTGCCAGTATGGCACAGCTACATACTCTAAACGTGACCCCTGATTTCGTCAAAAATTCCGTCGCCAATGTGAGCTCGCGATTTGAGCTGTCTTCAGATAGCACTAAAGTTAGATGGTTAGGCGGAATAGAAGGTACTAGGTTAAGCTTTGATAGTGACGACAGCTCGGACATGGAGAGGGTGAAGTCAACAGGAACAGGCTCCTCAACCAACGAGCGAGGACCTTTGCCAAAGTTATCAAGCATCGATACTATCGACAGACAAGAACCCAATACTGCTCTCCCGGTGCCGGCATACGAATTATCAACAGATCAAGATAGCAGTACTAAGCGAGTGCCGATAGTCATCCCTCATGCGCACAATCTGGTCAATTTTCACTATAAGCCTCTGTTTCTTCATGGTGCATCATCAGAGCAGGGCGGTGCTTCAACTCTGGGGACGAATTCAGGCGCGTCGTCTGATGTGAGAGAAAATGCAACCGGTATGCATTCAGGCATCAATTCTGGCTCCCATGGTTTACGGGAGGCTGAAGTCAATTTACGCAAACAAAACTCGGAGAATGGACCCATCATCTTCTATCATAAAGCAAGATTTTGTACAGATTTGAGCGGAGATCCCGGCGCTTGTCATGTTGATGAGACTGCCTATCATCGTCACAGTGAAGCTCTAATCGGCTGTCTTCCTGAAGAAGCTGATTATGAGCAAGATGGATATTCAATCGATTTGGCAGATGCAATGGAAGTGGACTATGAGGGTATAGATGCAGCTGGCTCGGTTTTGAACCTCGATGACCTCAAATCTTGCATCTCCGAATATTCCAGCTCGGCGAGCTCAGCGGAACCGATGCCGCTAGAGGCATCTGGACTGGGCGGCATACAGCCTGATGACAATTTCGTTGTAAAGGTTCAGGTCTGTCACCGTGATAATCGGAAGTCCATGTCTTTTGTTCCCTACAGAAATACGCTTCAAGCGCCTTCCCGCCGCTACCGAAGCTCTGTAGAATCGATCTTGGAGACCAAGAACTCGCCTCGGAGACATTCATTTCGACTCCCCGTCAACAGTGAGATTGTCTCCACGGACACGATTCCCTTGAAGCCTTCAACGTTACCTTCACCACTGCGCTTCCGTTCGCCGTTTTCGTCATCGGCATCGGACGAAGAGGACGAGGATGGTGTGGGAAGCAATGTGCCAAATCCATACAACAGCAAGTCCCAATCTTCTCGCGAAGAAAGGCCGGCCAATTCCTTCCCCGAGTCCCCATCAGAAGAGGATACCGAAACATCCTACGCCACTACGTTATCTGGCTCTGACGACGACTCTTCTATAGACCTTCTCGCGCACGCACGTGAACTCGATCCTGACGCCGTTGCCGCATGTGAGCGGGAATTTGATATCAATCTCCTTCCTGCTGGTAGCGTGGCTGCTACCGCTGGGCAGAGTAGCTCTGAACTTGTCAGATCCATACAGACGGATAGTGACATGGATAGTACGAGCGTCGACGAGGATGGGTTTAGTAGGTATGGAGATAGCGACTGAGTAATTCGAGCTGCGGCCGGTATCTGAACAGTGCACGATTGCTCGACTCTTTTCGCCCATGCGTATTGCACACCGCAAAGAACCAATTTCGTTAGATGACATGTATTATGTATGAGTGTAAGCCCTGGAATTCCGCTACAGTATTCATTGTGATGGCGCAGTGGGTTTGATGATCCTCTCCAGATCGCATCGCAATGGCGAGCAAATGGTTTAGGCCAGCCAGCCAGCCCGTTTGCCGCCTCACAATCCAAAATCCGACCGTGAAGTAAGGTGCTTTACGTAGGAAGGTATTGGGCTTTATGAAGCCGTCCACCACGTACACACCAAAGCTTCTAGAAAACGATAAGACGATGTCTTGCATCCCGTATTCTAGCGCGCTCTTGGCTGACGCGCATAACCACCTTGGCTCTTGGCTGACGTTGTTACTTTAGTGGGGCACTTGCCCCTCCAAGGTAATACATAAACATATCCCAACTTCAATCAAATCTCATCCAACACTCAAACCCATCATTTCATACCCTTGCGTCTGAAAACACAATCCATCCGTTTACGAACCATCACACCAAAACTAGCAAGCGACCATGGACGCCGGACAAGGACAACAGCAGGCCGGTGCGGCTGGGAAGGAGGATTATGCCGATAAGGGTATGTCCATGTCCATCTCCATCTCCATCCCCTTGCCCATCTTCATCTCCATCGCCATCTCCATCTCCATCTCCATCTCCATGCCCATCTCCATCTCCATCTCCATCCCCATCTCCATCTCCATCCCCATTCCATCTCCACCTCCACCCCACCCCACAAGCACTAACCCCCACCAGGCCTCGACACCCTCGAAAAGAAATTCGGCCAAGGAAAAATCGATCCGGAGAAACAGCGCGGGATGAACGAAAAAGTGACCGATGGCGCTCGTGGCATGTTTGAGAAGACTACTGGGTATGTCATCTCTATGTTTCGTTATCATCATCATTATTCTTTTTTTTTAATATGACACGGCCTACGGGCTTGTGATCACTTGTGTTGTATATTGGTTGTATGTGTGGGCAGAGGAGGCGAGTTGCTGATTGGTATTACCATGTAGAAAGAAAGTGCCGGAGAAGTTTTCGAACTAAGTAGCGTTGATGGGAGAATTGGGTGGGTGGCGGGTAGCGGATTGGGGGAGGTTGGGGTAGCTCTATAGGGAAAGGGATGGAGGGATGGAGGGATGAAGGGATGAGGATGGTATATCGATATCGATTCACATTATGGAAGCGATGAGATTACGAGGGTGGGTATTAGCATGGAGATAGACATACCTACCAGAAACGAAATGAATATGAATATGAGTGTGACACTTCGATGCCTACACGCCTTCATAAACCCACTCAAGTCCTCCTCCAGTCCTCCTCACCACAGAATTCAAATCCAACCCAATAATGCAACGCTCCTATCCTCATGCGAGTAGCGCAGCATATAACGCTGGCCGGAGATGCTGATATCACACCAACTTACTTTACTCACTTTGCATGTAGAAGGCATATCATTAACCACTTATGAAATCCTATCTTCGCTCATCGATCACGATGAGGAAATGATATCCCCAACATATGAAACACCATCCCCAAATAGAATAGAATAGGATAGGATAGAATAGGGTGCAATACAACCACTTTCCCACTCATCAATCCCTCTTGTTCAATTATACGGCATCATTACGTAAGAGGAGAGAAGCCACGATTCAGACGGGATCATCTGATTACAGAGGCTAAAGGCTGATATTTTGGGCTTTCTACAGATGGAATTGGAATTACTGGATATGGGGTTATATGTATGTAAGGTATGTTGTATGTTGTATGTTGTATTATTCTATAGACTAAAGGTTAGTGATGGGGGTGGTATGGCTGAGGTACTCGGATGAAATAGGGAGGGGTGATGAAAGGGATAATGAAAGGTGTACGGAGTAGGGTCTAGGTATTTACCTTGCCTTGTTATTTACTATTGAAACGTTTATTTAAGATATTGATTCGAGTCTGGCCTCTGTTGTACTGTTGTAACGATTATACGCCGCAGCCTGCATGCGGTCTCCTCTTGTGCAGCAGCAATGTATACAATGACGGAAATGACCAATGTGGCTGAATTATATGGATTTCATAGCCTCCGGCCCCCATCGATGATTTCGTCCGCCCCAGAAGATGGCGACTCGGCTTTCAGCTTCCTATATGGTCTACTTCGAGCGCAAACGGCGTGTTTCTTCAAGCTCTGGCCGCGTGAAGAAGTTTATGGTAAATGATTCGTAGAGTGGGATTCGACAAGAGGGGAGAAAAGGGGCTGCAGAGTTGCAGGGGATCCGAGACGGCTGTCAGAAGTTATTCTCGTGCGCCGAGAGTCTTGTCCTTGGTTTATTGATGGAACTCTGAAAGCCCAAGTCCACTGTGCACTCCGGGTATCAATTACCCTCTGTCTCCTTCACAGTCCCCGTCATCCTTACGAAACCCTGGATGCGTTCCACATTCGGATCCTCCAACTTTACAGCCACCTCATAGGCCTTCCTATACATCTGCAATCCCTGGGAGAACGACTGCCTCTTCTCCTTCCATCCCACGGCCTGCCTCAGCTTTTCGGATCCCACCCACTGGCTGAATCCAATGAGCATCTGCACCACATCAACTCCCGTCTTCTCTGGTGGTGGTAGGTATCTGACTCCACCCTTTAGATCATACGTCGCGACCAGTGCATCTGCGACTTGGCCTAGCGTCTCGAAATTGCTGCTGGCTATGTTGTAGCATTCACCTCTGACCCTACTACGCTCGGCTTCAGCTATGGCGACGTAAGCTTCGGCGCAATCATCAACGTGCGTGCCATGCATGATATTCATAGGATCCGCAGTCAGCTCCAGCACGCCCTTCTCGGCGGCTTTGGCGGCCAGGTCGAAAATGGGGCCGTAGAAGCTGCCGCTCAGGCCATAGAGGGTGGTTGGGCGTACAACGACGGCGTCGAAGAGATCGCTGTGCTCAAAGATTTTGATGGCGTGGGTAGCACGGTCTATAGCAAATGGTGGTGCATTTAACATCGATGTTTCAGTATGCGGATGTAAACCTGGACTACCGGCCAACCCCGTCATACCATAGTCCTTACACCCACTCGTGAAGATTACCAACGGTCTCACACCCTGAGTGTTACTACTCTCGGCCAAATTCCTCAGCAGAGAAATCGTGTCGTTGTAATGAGGCACGTAATCCAGAATCTGCTCTGTGCAAGAGACAATGACATGGAAAGGGCCGATCCTCGTTTGAGTGGTTAGGCGCTCGATGAAAGCTTTATCGGATGCCGAGCCGAGGACTGAGATTACTTCTTGTGCATTGAGTGCGGGTCTGCTGGCGGCGTTACGGACGAGACCGTAGGTTGTCCATCCTGCTCGTACGAAGGCCCGTGTGACAGCATTGCCAATGTACCCGTTGGCTCCGGTCACCAGGACGGTTTTCGGGAGTTGCTCAGACATGGCGATTTGAATCGGCATATCACAGACCCAGCTCGGAGCCCTTCAAGGTAGACGATTGGTAGGTCAACTTGGTGGAAGCCAGAGGTCAACGGCCTACACGAACCCAGAGAGGGACGAGCAATGCATGGATATATAGTGGTTTGCCGTCAACTGGTTTTGTCCCAATAGTCAGTACCTCTGGTCTTCTGGACCGGAAGCCGGGGGATCCGTCTTCCGAGTATCCTCCATCTGCCCTCGGAAATGTGTAGCGGATGCAAGGTACACAGACTGTCTACTTGCAGTAAACCCTGCAGTCTTCTATCCCGCTACTTCGAGAGTAGTCCGAGCTCCGACTCATAATCACCTGGCAAGGTGGGCGGGGAACCTGCTCCTGCTCGGATGTAGTCACTATTTTCTCCGATCGGGTCTTATCGTAGTATAGGCTGGACACAGGCGTTGATGTTCGTGCATGCTTATGCTGTATTTACGTATGACCATGGAGCCCACACTGACCCCACACTGACCCCACACTATATGGGCAGCCCTGTTTATCTTCAAATGCGAGAGTTCGTACAGCTTCGAGTCTTTCGGCACGGTCTCGGCCCGCCCTAGGATACAGCTGCCGCCGCTGCCGCCGTCATCCCAGTCGTTCCGCCCATTCTGCCGAAAGTAAGCGCCGGCTTCGAGAAAACCCTCTTTCCCTGAGAGGGTGATCACAGCAAAGATTCAAGACTCGACTCACACCTCTCGAGAACTTTAGTGACTATTTCAGCTTCGCTCATGCAGCCAGCCACCTAAGTAGCCCTAGCATGCAAAAACTCGAACATCCCAAGGGCTAATATACGGATGAAGAGATTTCCGCTCTAGTACAGACAGGCCCACTTGACATGCTTCTGTATAAAGCAACATAGGTTTACCTACATACATCTTACCCATGACGATTGTTCCTTACTATCTAAAATCCTCTGATCCTTGCATACACGGCGCTTAACTTTGGCCTTATTAACCAGAGTTCATGATGAGTAGAAGTACGGACGGAGTTATTCTTTATCAGGCATTCATTTCTGGTGTCTATCGGTACTCAGGAGATGTCTAAGATTGCGGCCGGAGTTTAGATGGGCGTGGGCTGGTGGTATGCGCCTGTCCGTGCTAGAGTCTGAGAGACGAGACATCCTCTTATGACGCGGTCCTAGATAGCGTGCAGCTATTCTTTCATGTGCGGCTTTTGCGGAAATACCACAGGGCCAATGGCTGGGCGATCTCCTTTACATGAGATTGTCGATAGCTGTCCTCATGGGTCGTGGCTGCAGGTGATGAAAGGTTAGGAATCTCTGTTTCGCATTCAAGCCTAGTGATATCGTTACTCAGGGAGAGCTCTGCTCTGTTGAATTACGAACAGTGGAGAGAGACGAGCAATACTATATGGCAAACCATGAAGAAATCGAGGCGGGAGTTACATAGTATCGGTCGACGTAGGATGCGCATCATGATACTTCGCTGGAGCTTCAGTTGCGAAACATAAGTTGAACAAGGGGGTCACGTAGGACTCATATAGCTTCCAGCTTCTACCAATTTTTACGATTGTCATGCAGGCATAGTTACCTCCTACTTTTCATCCTTCAGATGAATGAAGATCATGATTCTTTACTGGGAGAGCCCCTGTTTGCTTGTACGAAAAATATCGGCACCTTTGACAGCTACCTCATTGACCCAATGCTACCATGCCTTACGAGTTTGGAGTAGTACTGATGTGTACTTTCTTTGGGAGGGGGTTGTATGAAGTTTTGACTCTGCACCTACCACGGATGCACATTCAGGGGCACCCAAGGACTAATTTGTCGCTCCAGAATGGAAATGTGAATACTTGTTGTTTGTGTTGATCTTTCGGCTTGGGTGAATATGGTGATTGGTTTGTACAATCATCCACCAACGATCTTCAAGTAGGACTAAGCATGCTTTCGACCTCTTTCCCAACTACATGTTCATCGTCAGACTCATATCGCCCGCCTCATACCCACGCATGCAGTACCACACAACTCGATTCCCATCATTTCAACAAACCTCCTCCTGGTAAGAGCTTCCTTACCGTCGGATATTCATCTGAATCATCCAGATCAGGGTACGCTCCAGGAACCTTCGGATCCATAAAAAGCTTCTCAGCCTCATTTTCCTTCGCCTCCACCTGCCAAAACCTTACCATAACCCGATTGTCATCCATCTTCTCCAACTCATCCGCAAGCGCAGATCTCAAATCCAAGTTAAAAGCCTCAAACGAGACTTCCTTAGGGAGCCTCAGCTTCCTTGCTTCCACCTGCTCGCGAAGATCCACGCGAACGACTTCGTTGAGGATGTAGTCTCCCGAGTACGCAATAACGACATGATTGTGTCTCTGCAGCTGCCAGACCTGCGACGACTGCAGCGTGGCGATTATGGCGTGCAGCTGTGCACGTTCGGCCGCGTGGGGGTAGATCGGGTCTTTCACGGTGTGGATGACGTGGTGCTCAATGGGGTCGCCACGGACGGGCATGCCCCAAACGTATCCGTAGCGCATGCGATCAGGGATGGCTTTGGTGCTATCACAGCTGCCGGCGACGAAGATAAGTGCTTCTCTGATGTCTTCTGTGCTGAGAAAGCGTGCCACGTAGGGTGGATTGACTACGGTTTCTGTGTTTGGGAAGAGTTTCGAGGGTTTGTTCGGGAAGGTCTTTGGGAAACACCGTTCCTTGGCCATTTTCTTGTGATCGTGGGGAGGAAGAATTCGCTCCTCGTAGGACATCTTGATGATGGAGATAAGGTTGTATCGTAGGGTTAGGAGAGGGTTGTTTCTTGCTGTGGAATGTTGCACTGGTGCAGAGGGAGCGCTTTGCTGGAATGGTTCCCTTTTCGCGATAACTTTGAAAGATCTTGGTTGATGATATGGCGAAGTGAGCGGGGAGCGCAAGTCTTTATATCCAATCAGACAAAACATTTGATCTCCCACACGTCCAGTACCCGGAAATAATTAGGGTGCTTGCGTGGATATTCCTATCTTAGGACCGAACTTGCCAGGATATGGGATCATCCTGATGTTCCAACGAAAATAGTCAGTGGCTGTCGAACCGTTGAATGGTTGACTAGTCTTACCAACGAGCGAATTGACCGAAATAGGAATATGGCAATAGTGCGTGCTTACGACGGAACAAAGAAATTCAACACTAGTGGTGCCCAATGTTCTGGGTTCGGAAAAGCTCGCCACACGTGAACAACCTATGCGATTCTCTGATGTAGCACCAAATTTACCAGAATAGCCAAATGAAGTTCATTGGTAATTATCAAGACTGCAAAGCCCCTAAAGTAGAAAAGATAAGGGTAGCACAGGTGGTTGGAATTGGTTAATTGATGTACGTAAATTGGCCATAATTAGCACTATGCGTGAGGAGAGTCGTATCGGGCTGTTATCCATTGTCAGATGGTGCTGAGCCCCTAGGAATAGAAGCCATCGCTCGTCGTAGAGCTAAGCTCTTTGACAACGAGCCGTCGTTTGAAAAGTCGCTCAATGATATCAGAGGCATCTTGACGTATCGCGTGCTCGTAAGGTCCCAGACTTCCATCGTTTCGCTGCTGGTCACATAGCAATAGAGACTCCTTATGCTAATTGAGTACGAATGTCCAGACGTGCCTCAGAGCGTTGTATGTATGGGGCTCTATGCATAGAGCCAAGATTGCCACCATGGTATTTGGTTGTAGCTCAGAGGGTTAAGGTGATATATCTCATCAATCTCGCATTGGCTGGGGGAGACCGCGTCAGGATCATCTCGTGAGCATTATCCCTGATGATGGAGGTAGATTCTGCTAAAGTATGATGATCTAATAGGTCCGAATAGATCGAACATGGTAAATTTTGAATGGTCGTTTAGAAGGACGTCCCTGTGGCAAAGGAACAGACTGCTATGTCGGGTAGGTGTAGATGCCATTGTTAGCGTTCAAATTCGCTTGTGATCGGATTTGATTGATGTCGATCATCTCCTATGAGGATTTCCGTCTTAGCCTGCCACAGTGAATGTCTAGTCACTCCTTCCTCCTTCAAAGCATACGAGCGATGGACTCGGCAGTCTGTTGTAGGAACATAGCCACTCTCCGTCCCGAATCGAGTAGTTAGAACAAAATTAGCCTTCGCCCCCAGTCCTAAATGTCTCAATCAATCGAGACACAAAAGCTCTGTCAATACATTAGTTGCCTTCCCAGCCTCTACCTTTCCTTCTCCACGCCGCATCATTTGTCCGACGAAGAATTGAATCTTTCCATATTGCTTTTCCTGCTGTATCTGCTTCACCTTTCTTGGATGTTCATCAAGAATGTCCTGAGCCATAGCGAGGTATTCGTCTTGTGACAATGGCTTTAGTGAGAGATTGTCTTGCTCGATGATGGTATTGACCGCTCTGGTGTCACCGTGGAAGATCGTCGCCAGGACTCGCTTTGCAGTTGTACCAGTTATACAGCCCTTGTTAAGATTCGAGAGGATCTCAACCATAGATTCAGCGGGGACTAATTCGGGAGAGAAGCCAGGATTCGACGAGTTTAGAAGACCACCTAGCTCATGGAGAACCCTGGATGAAAGTGGGAATTAGACTGGTCGTACGGAATAGTAAAGGATGGAGGGATCACCAGTTTGAGACGACTCTATCAAGATCCTGTTGCTGGCTTGAAGAACTAACAATACTGTCTCGGCCTAGCGCTTTGACAGCGTCAAAGTAGTCCAGCCTTTCTCCGTCATCCAAAGATACCAGGGTCTTGGCATCCTTGACGGTCAACCCATTCGTTACTAAACTTTCGATCGTGACTTCCGGTAATTGAGGCAGTGAATCAGAAATGTGTGTGACTAGATCCTGTGTATAACGTCAAACGTTGGCCCTGTTTCACAGTTCGTTTCACAGCTTACTTTGCCAATAATCAAAGGCGGAATATCCGGGTCTGGTATAAATCGATAATCTACCTCACCTTCTTTGCCGCGTAATTTTTTGGTCTCTGTGCTACCAATGTTCCAGCCCCGGGTCTCTCCACGGATTATGCCACCTGCCTCTAAGACTGCGATCTGCCGGTCCCTCTCAGCAGCAATAGCATCCTCGACGGCCTTAAAGCTGCTCAAATTCTTGATTTCCGTTCGTTGGCCTAACGAGAGGCGGCCGGCAGGACTAACAGAGACATTGACATCTGCTCGTAGACCACCCATCTCCATACCTGTAGTGGCAGCATTGAAGGTTTGCAATATTGCTTGGATCCTCCTAACACATGCGGCTGCAGTTTGAGGGTGGTGGATTTGCGGCAAGGTAATAATTTCGATTAGTGGATGACCCACACGATTGAAATCTAGCAGTGTCGTGGAAGGAGGCTGCAGAGTAGATTTTGCAGTATCCTGCTCCAACTGAATTTGCTGAATGTCCACCTTGACAGACTTTCCATCCTCAGGATGGATACCATCAAAGTCGTAAACCGTTACATGACCTCCGATCGCAAAAGGCTGGTAATATTGAGTGATTTGATATCCAGCTGGCTGGTCTTGGTAGTAGTAATGCTTTCGATCGAATCTGCTTTTTTGCTGGACATCGCACGAGAGGCCCAGGGCAGCGCGTATTGCTGGAACGAGTGTTGCGGTTTGAAATTTCGGCTGGCTCCCGGGAAAGGCGAGATCGAAGAGGGCAACGTTCGAGTTTGGCGTGTCATCATTGCTGGCTTTGGCCGTAGAGAATAGCTTACATTCGGTATTCAGTTGAGCATGTATCTCAAGTCCAACCGTCAATATCCAATTTTGATGCACAGAGGTATCAGATTGTTTTCGATGCTTGCTAGCTACATCATTGCGGCGTTCGAGTACTTGAGCAATACGTTTTCTCTTTGCTTCATCTTTCAGCTGCTTACGCAACGGCACGTGCCTGTCGTCAGTTGTGGACGTATGGATTTGACGAGTTGAAAGGTCCCGTTGCTGGTGTAGGAACGCGATACAGCGCTTGCACCGCACATCGGCGGCTTCAAGGCCTAGTGAAGATACAACATATGCTACTCTTCTTGAACCGAGCATTGACAGAGTAACGTACTTTATCAATCGCCGAAAGTCGAGGCTTAACAGCACTTAGGCTTGGCAGAATATCAACATGTTGGCGTCGGACTCTGTGTCGCCGAGATCCGTGCCTTGGCATCTTGGCATCTTGGCATCTTGGCATCTTGGCATCTTACTCTAGTGTAGCGGGGCGAACTTTTGAATATGTCCGCACGTCGGATACTTCTTCTCTACGCCCCATGACAGACTTCATTACCACGACAGCATCAGAGACTACAGTGGTAGAAGATATACCAATATTTCTCCGCAGATTCAAGAATTTAGATAGCTTACTCGTCAACGCCATGGCTACTTACGCCCTCCCCGAGTCCCACAAGGACGTGAGTGTTCTTGTCTCCGGTGCGTCAAGAGATGGCTAACCGTTAATCAGCTCATGCACAACTCTTTGGTGGATACAGATCCTCAGATAGCTGCTATAATGGTTTGTGGATCTAACGGCTCTACTCCATGTGATTGTATCTGATCATTGCAACAGAAGCAGGAAATACAACGGCAAAAGGAATCCATCGTCCTTATTGCCTCCGAAAACTTCACATCTAGAGCCGTCTTCGATGCATTAGGGTCGCCCATGTCGAACAAGTACTCGGAAGGTTACCCAGGTGCACGATATTATGGCGGCAACCAGTTCATCGACCAAATTGAATTGACATGTCAAGCTAGAGCCCTCGAAGCCTTCAATCTGCGCGCCGATAGATGGGGCGTCAATGTACAAACTCTCAGTGGCAGCCCCGCAAATCTACAAGTCTACCAGGCCATCATGAGACCGCACGAGAGACTGATGGGATTGGATCTACCACATGGTGGACATCTGAGCCATGGCTACCAAACACCGCAAAAGAAAATATCCGCCGTGTCCACATACTTCGAGACCTTTCCCTACCGAGTCAATCTCGAGACTGGAATCATTGACTACGAAAGGCTCGAAGAGAACGCTCTCATGTACCGACCGAAGGTCATAGTCGCAGGTACATCGGCGTATTGTCGCCTCATTGACTACAAGCGGATGCGGGAAATCGCCGACCTCGTCGGTGCATATTTAGTCGTCGACATGGCGCATATATCTGGCCTGGTCTCCGCAGGTGTGATACCATCCCCTTTCGAACACGCAGACATTGTCACCACCACTACCCACAAATCCCTCCGAGGTCCCAGAGGAGCTATGATCTTTTACCGCAAAGGCGTGAGGAAATCAGATCCCAAAACCGGCAAAGAGGTCCTCTACGACCTGGAGGGACCAATCAACTTCTCAGTCTTCCCCGGCCACCAAGGTGGTCCACACAATCACACCATCACCGCCCTAGCCGTCGCCCTCAAACAAGCCACCACCCCCGAATTCAAGCAATACCAGCAACTGGTCATCAAGAACGCCAAAGCCCTCGAGATAGAATTCAAAAGCCTCGGCTACAAACTCGTCGCCGACGGCACAGACAGCCACATGGTCCTCCTTGACCTACGACCCCAATCCCTCGACGGCGCCCGTGTCGAAGCCGTCCTCGAACAAGTCAACATCGCCTGCAACAAGAACTCAATACCAGGCGACAAATCAGCACTGTCGCCCTGCGGCATCCGTATCGGCGCCCCGGCCATGTCGACGAGAGGCATGGGCGAGGAAGATTTCAAGCGCATCGCCCGCTACATCGATACTTGCATCGGTATCTGCAAGGATGTGCAGAAGAGCTTGCCCAAAGAGGCGAACAAACTCAAGGATTTCAAGGCTAAAGTCGCTGGAGGCGAAGTCGAGGAGATCAATAAGTTGAAGAAGGAGATTGCGGGTTGGGCTGGTACTTTCCCGTTGCCGACGTAGATGGATAGGGTGGCGAAATGGCAATATACCTTAGGGAGTTCAACATTGCAGCATTTGTTCCACACATTTGCATGGCGTTTCATGGGGGCGAGGTTAGACTTAACGTCTTCATCGGAATGTTTTGGAGAGGCAAGAGACTTTCAACGTCTAGATATCAGGGCCTCAACGGCCATTGCATAGCGAAGGATCTTTCATCATGATTCTGAAATGTGCATACTCAAATATATACCGGTTGGTTTAGACATGAATATACTCATCATTGTCGTCCTCTATCATGACCCGTTCACTCAGAGAATCCACATGCAACACACCCTCTACCCGCAAAGATCTATCATCACAGCTCACCCACCCAAACAAGTATCAACTCTACCCCTTAACCAACAAACTCGACCCACTCATCTCCTCCGGCTGCCCCAACCCCATAACCTCCAGCACCGTCGGCGCCACATCCCCCAACACCCCACCCCCCTTCTTGAAACTCCACCCCTTCGGCGCATTCGCCATCACGAAAGGCACCTTATTAGTCGTATGGCTCGTCTTCGGTTTCCCCTCTGCATTCAGCATCTCCTCCGCATTGCCATGATCCGCCGTGATAAACAGCACATACCCCTCCTTCTTACACGTCTCGTACACCTTCCCAATAGCCGCGTCCGTAGCTTCGACGCCTTTGATCGCGGCTTCGTAGACGCCCGTATGCCCGACCATGTCCGGAGGTGCGAAGTTGTTCATCAGGAACTCGTGCTTGTTTTCGGCGATGCGCTTGCAGAGTTGATCGGCCACGCCCGCCGCGCTCATTTTGGGATCGAGGTCGTAGGTGGCTACTTTGGGGGAGGGGACGAGGTCGCGGTCTTCGCCGGGGAATTGGCTTTCGACGCCGCCGTTGAAAAAGAAGGTTACGTGGGCGTATTTTTCGGTTTCGGCGACGTGGCATTGTTTGACGTCCTTCTTGCCGAGGTATTCGGCCAGGACATTGCCCATGTGTTGGGGGCGGAAGGCGATGGGGAAGGGGTAGTCGGATTTGTACTGCGTCATTGTCGTTATGCTGATGTTTTTCGGGTAGGGGAAGTCGGGTTTGGGGGAGCGGTCGATGTCGCCGAGGAGTTGGGTCACTTCGCGGACGCGGTCGGAGCGGTAGTTGAAGAAGAAGAGGGTGTCGTTGTCTTGGATGCGGGCTTCTTTGCCGCCTACTATGATGGGTTTGAGGAATTCGTCGTTTTCTCCCTTTTCGTACTTTTCTTTGATGGTGGCGACGGGATTGGTGGAGGGCGTAACGTCTGGTCCGGAGCCGGTGACGATACCTTCCATACCTATTTCGACACGATCCCAGCGCTTGTCTCGGTCCATTATGAAATAACGACCGACGACGGTTGCAATTTGGCCTACGCCTAGCTCTTGGATTTTGTCCAGCAATTCTTGTAAATAACGAGCGCCGGATTTGGGATCCGTATCTCTGCCATCGCCAAACATATGGATGAAAACTTTGGGCACTTTGAGCTCCTTCGCAACTTTCAATAGCTCGAAAAGATGCTTCATGTGTGAGTGTACTCCTCCATCCGAGACCAGTCCAAGGAGATGTAGTCTGCCATTCCCGTCTTTGGCTTTTTGAAAGCAGTCCGTAAGAGTCTTGACTTTGTTGAGCTCGCCCTTCTTGATCGTCTGATCTATTCGTACGACGTCTTGCCAGACCACTCTACCTGCTCCAATGTTCAAATGACCGACTTCACTATTGCCCATGAGCCCCTCAGGTAGCCCGACAGCTAAGGACGAAGCTTCAAGCTCGGTGAATCCTTGCGTAACCTTCGATCCTTCCTTCGAGAACTCGTCCATGACAGGAGTCTTCGCAGCTGCAATTGCATCGCCATCCTTGGGCGATGTCTCGCAGGGCATACCCCATCCATCGATCACAACTGCGAATTGTTTAGCTACGCTCATTTAGAATTAGCTGAGAGGTTTGGTACTAAGCACTGCTTTCTGATCTACCTTGACCATACTGGAAACTCAGCAGCTTGCAGAGCTCTTCGGTGGCTTTCAAAAGCCAATTGGGTTCGATACTTATGTATCTGTGAGACTCTGTCGGAGAGGGGAGAAACGAAAGAAATCGACGAGCAAGTGTTGAGAGAAGAAAAGAAATTCAGGGTGGGGTGGGAGTCGCGGGGAAAAACGCCACTCCGCAAACACCGCAGGTGTTTTCAACTCAATTCCATTGACCTTTGAGGCATTGGTACATTGGGCTGCTTGATTCTTCAGGAATCCCCCTTCCATCCGCGGCGACTCACCTCTCCCACAATGCCGATCGCGACAACTCTCACCCCCAATCCTACGGCCGCAAACACCCTCCCATCACCCCTAACATTCGACCTCCTCCCACCCCTCCACTCCCTCCTCTCCCGCCTCCTCCTCCCCAATAACCCCACCGACTCATCCACGCCTTCTCCCGACACGATCACACCCATCTCACCTAAGGGAATCGGCGCCGCAGCATCGGTGGTCACGAATGAGATCCAAAAAGCGCGAATGGCGGTAAGGGAATTGCCAGGCGTAGAAATGAGTTTGGAGGAGCAGACGCATGTTATTGAGGAGCTTGAGGAGGAGGTCAGACGACTGGACGGGGTTTTAGAGGGGATTAGAAGGGCAGCAAGGGAGATGATCAGGGGCCAGCAGGGAGGTGACGGAGATGGGGATGTTATGGTGGAGTCTTGAGACTGGACCGGCCGACGAACAAAATTATGGTGAAGCAACAGGCGTGCTTCAGAGGGGCAAGACGGGTGTGGCCACCATTGGCTGACCCCCTATCCAGTCTCCCTTACCACTGTGGACTCCAAAGTTGAATAATCAGATATGTTGCCTGCAGCAAGACGTACCCGGGTTGGTCCAGGAGCGGAATGCACGACAGCCACTCTTGGTGCCGAGATACGGCTAGTATCGCAATCGAGGAAGAGATCACCAAGAACGAGAAGAGAGCGTACTTGGGCAGAGATAAAGGGGGAGCCTCAAGAATTGGACCAACGAACGATGTTGTATGATCTTCCAATCGTTCAGTAAGAACGCTATGAATGGGCGTCAGGCCGGGCTTCTCGCTCACAATTGCAGCGGGATCCTGCTACGAGCGGACATATGCTATACATACACTCTTCCATGTGCTAAGCACTACAGAAACGTTTTTGGGTAAAGCACCTGATGCCGCAAATCGTGTCTCGAAAAAATGCTAGGTCTCTAGGCTGCTAGAGAAGTAAGAAGACGGTAGTGGGTATGTCACATAGAATCGGAAGCTACATTCCTCGATTTCTGCTTCTTTTTCCGCTTAGCCTTCTCTTCCTTTGTCTCCTTGTACGGAGTGCTCTGGATGGAGGTCGGGTGCATAGCTTGATTATCATCCTTCGGTGCTGATGACCTACGTGGAGAGCTATGTTTAGGCGTTTGCAGATTGGTTGAGAGCTCTATAGACTGGCTTCTTGATCCTTGCTGCATAGTTGCAGCTTGCTCTTCCAGCGGCAATTGTTCAGTCTTGGCTGGAGTTGCCTTCTTCATCTCCCTGCGCTTACGTTTCTCTTCTTTCGACCGCGCCTTTGCTGCTCTTGGATCCACTATGAGCGGAAGTCGATTGTTGCCAGCCTCATTGTTCACGACCTCTTCGGGCATGATTGTCTCTGCTTCTTTGGTCAAGTCCGTGGGTAGAATTGATTGCGATGCGGTAGGAGTATTCTTATCCTTATGCCGCTTTCCGTCCTTCATCCGCTTTTTCTCTCTCCTCGATTCGGATCCAGTGACGGCTGTAGCACGAACGTTGACTGGTGATGCTACGCTTGAACGTCTACTCTCGTGTGATTCTGCTTTCGCAGGGTCATCAGTGTCCATGGCTGAAACATCCGTCTGGATGGGGATCTCATGATGAGTTTTGCGCTTCTTGAATTCAGTAGTAAATACCTGAGTGTTTTCGGCAATGTTGGTAGAGAGTTTCCTCTTCTTGACAGGCTGGGAAGAGACATCTGGTATTCGAAATTCGGGAGCTTTGAACGCAGTTATGGTGGAGACATCAGAGTCGGACTGATCAGAAGTGCCAAAAGCATGGTAACGCATCTTCAGACGTTGTGGTTGTTGACGAACTTCCTTCACGTGAGTTCGCTGTTTTGCCGTGGGGTAAGGAATACCTGCGTTTTGCTGTGCACGAATTGGGAGCCTCACAAATTGTTGTAGATGCAAAGTCCTGAGTATCGGTATCCTAGATGGCTGATAATCATTCGTTGGAGAGGACGGTAGCAGTAATGCACGATTGTTAGCTTCGGCATCTGACGTTGGGACCAAGCCATACTCTGCGCCTTCATGAGAGAGAATTGGTTTACCAGACTGTAGGCTTTGGGCTGAGACTTCCTTGATCGCAGTGACTGGAACAGATGATGGTACAGTGATATGCCATATTTCTTTCCCAACTAGATTCGAAGACGCAAAGACTTCAGGTATCTTTGAAGACGGATGAGATGACACTAAGGCTGGCTCAAAGCCTGGAGGGAGCGCGTAAGGCAGCAACACCGGCTGGGATGCCAATGTATCTGGTGGACTGCATTTCGCAGGACTTTGTATAGAGGTCTCGTCGCTGCTTGCAGATTCGTCCTTGCTCTCGTCTTCACTGCCACTAGCACTGCCACTCTCACTTCCTTCTTCGCTAGTACTTTCGAGAACCTGATGTTTCTCCGGATGTCCTGCATTGTTGCTTGGGGCCGTGTCATTGATTACTGGCGGCTTCGGAGGCTTCGCATTGCCAGCTCGCACAGGTGCCAAGGTGGTGGATCTGACAGGAATAGGGCTCGGATCGTGAGATGACGAATCACCACTGCGATCATCTTCCGCAGTTGAGTCGTCATGGCTGTTCTTCACGGCGCCACTGCCATTGGCTACCGACCTGGTTGGAGCTGGACTCGGGTATTTTCGCTTTTTCGACTGCTCTTGTCCCCAACTAGCAAATCCAGCTGTGATAGGCTCAGAAGCAGTCGCTGTTGATTTCTTAGGTTTGGCATCTTTCTTCTTCGGCTCGCCCCTCTCTTCTTCGTCACCCTCGTCTGAGTCCCCCACAAGTTCCGCGCTCAATGGGATCTTATTTGCCTTTGCGGGCTTTAACGCGTGAGAAATGGCCTTTCGAGCTGCGATCGAGGACAAGTGCTTTGGATCAGCCATACATCTCGGGTCTCCTTGAATCGTTCGTAACTGATTGCAATGCTTGATGAGAGCTTAAGGTAGCTGACCGACCAGTGCGGTGGAAATTTCCACTCAATTCCTTAGAATATCGATTTCTAGCCGTCTTGGCAACGCTCTTCACATGATGACGCGCTCGAGGTTCATTGTCAATTGACTTCTCTGATATTGCGGGGCATCAGAAGCTTTCAATGAACAGGAGTATCCAATATACTGCTTGAGTAGCCTCATGCCCGAGAACTTTGCTATCGATCTCAAGGGAGACCAAGAATGCAAAGCACAAGATCGGGCTCCAGGGTCCTCAATGAGGCCCGCCGACTATCCCAGAGAAGCCTGAACTCACAGAGATGTCCTCTGAGTCCCCTACGATACACTACCAAGAGTTCGCCCTACGATCGTATTTCCACCTATAGACTTCTGGTCTACAGCGTCCTTGGCTTGGGCGCCGGGACTGCCTTTTTCTACGGTACTAGACGTTTTGGTTTCAGAGAACTCCACGCCGAGGTACTGCCGGCTCCAGCTGAAATCGCGATCGAGAAGCCGAAGAAAAAGAAGAGCCTATCAAAAGAGGAGAATCGTGATGTGATCAGTTCACAGCACCTCCAAGTGAAGAAGAGCTGGGAGAATCCTGGTGTCTATGCTTGGGGCTCGAACAGCGGGAGGGTAGTAGCACCGGACTCGGACGAAACATCGATAAAGCTACCTCGGAGAATACCGTTTTTCGATGGACTGCTTCTACGGGACGTCAAGCTTGACAGGAACTTCGGTGCTGCTATAACCGAAAAGGGCGATCTCTTACAATGGGGAGTTGGCTACTCGAAAGACTCTAGAGCGCCTACAGCTACATTGACTGAAAAGGGGCTAACATCTTTGTCGATAACAAAAGATAGAATCATTGCACTAGGATCAGGTGGGAAAGTTTACTCTCTGCCCATCTCTCAGGACGATCAAGCCAGGGGCCCAAAGCCTTCGGAGAGTTCGTGGATTCCGCTGTGGAGTTCAGAAGCAAAGGTCAGCTATCGAATAATTCAACCCAAAGACTTGGCCTGGAGCGAGAAGGTTTCTTGCATCAGTGCCGGTCTTGAGCATCTCCTCCTCCTGACCAACAATGGCCGCCTTTTCAGCGCTGCGGCGAGCAGCGAAGACTTTCCTGCACGTGGACAATTGGGTGTACCAGGACTCAGTTGGACCACGAGGCCGCCTGGTCCATACGATCAGCCTCATGAAATCACGACTTTACGTGGCTTTGAGATCGTTGACGTAGCGGCAGGTGACTTCCACTCTCTAGCTCTCGACAAAGAGGGCCGAGCCTTCGCTTTCGGCGATAACTCGTCTGGCCAGCTAGGTTTTGAACCAAGTGCGGAATCCCCTTCCATCGATGCTCCATCCCTCCTACCCATCTCTAGGCTTTACAACGGGACCAATCTTAGTCCACGGGTGACCTCCGTCTCTGCTGGTGGGACCACTTCTTTTTTCACTGTCGATGGAACCCGCGTTGCTCAGCCAGGTGAAGATCCTGCTCAAAGGGTAGGACTCGGCCGTATCACAGCCGATACCTGGGCGTGTGGTCAAGGTATTCTGGGTACGCTCGGGAACGGTCGCTGGACACACCATCAAGGTACACCAGTAAAGATTAAAGCGCTTAGTGGCCTCTTCGAATGGGATGAGAGCAATAACACAGCAGTTCCAATCCGGCTGAAGCGTCTTTCCATTGGTGCCACGCACGCCAGCGCGACTATGGACAATGTAACCCATGTACGGGCGGGCCAGTCTTCGTCAACGGACTCGCGGAATGACACCAATTGGGGCGCTGATGTCTTGTGGTGGGGTGGAAACGAGTATTTCCAGCTGGGGATGGGTAAGAGGAATAATGTTGCCATTCCAGCATATATCGCTCCCTTGGACAGCGCAGCAGAGAAGGAAAGGTCAAAACGGAAGGAGGACCACAGGTTTCAGATCACTCCTCGTCATAAGGTGGAATTCAACGGCCGACGTGTTAGTATAGAGCAAAGGGTCGAATGTGGAAGGATGACCACTGCAGTATATTCGGGGACATAGCCTTGTTTGTGTGACATTTATCGTATGAAATAACATCATCAACTGACATTCTGTAAAGGTAAAGGTTTTCCCCGTAAAATAATGCATTGACCTGACACCATAAATTAAGTTGTGAAGATTGTGTAGGCAACGCCAAGCCCTCGACGAACTCAAAGATTTCTTGCACTTCGAGGAAACTACACTCCATCACAAATTCCCCATCTTAGACTTCTTCCATCGGTCAAACATGAATGATCTAAAGAAACGCAAAGCTGACACAGACCATGGAAGATCTGGAGCTAAGAAGTCCAAGCCATGGATGGTAGCCAAGAAAGGTCACAGTCCAGCTAGCATAGAGCCTGGAGATTCAGGGATCTGGGTGACATGCGAGATGGGGAAGGAAGGAAGGTGTACCTCAGACTTGCGTGATCTTTTCGAAGAGTACGCTGTTAAGCTTTACGGGGACGTCATGGGCGAATGTGAAGACGCTGGTGATGATGACAACGCCGAGGTCGACATCGAGGCCGAGATCGAAAAGGAAGTTCATGGTCTGAAATCCAAAACTACGAAAACCAGACCACTTTTCCAAACTGTCAAGATGGATATCCAGTGCGTGCTCTTCTTCAAGACTAGAGCGCCCGTCGAACCTGTAGGGTTTGTGCACCAAATCTGCAAAGATGCCCTGGAGGGTGCCACAAAGAAGCATCGCTGGGTCAAAAAGCTGACGCCGATGACTATGATGGGCAAGGCGACGGTGGAAGGTTTGGAAAAGGTTGCCAAGGAAGTGCTGAAGCCCGTGTTTCATGATGAGGGGATTCAGCCAGTGAGCTTTGCCATTCGGCCAACGAGACGCAACCATAATGTCATGAAGCGTGATGATATTATCAAGCAAATTGCCAAGGCTGTTGGTGGGAAGCATTCGGTGGATCTCAAGAAATACGATAGTTTGATCTTGATTGATGTTTACAGGGTAAGCCAAAGCTACCCTATCACTCTACCTTCTTATCCTATACTATCAGACTTGGGCCTGAACTGACAAGATTCTACGCTTCCAAGAACGTACTTGGTATGAGCGTTGTTGGTAGTGATTTCGAGGAGTTGAAACAGTACAACCTTGCAGAGATATACGACCCAACTCCCAAACCAGACGCCGAGAGCAACAACGCAAAAGCTAGGGCGGTAGTTGAAGACGGCCAGCGACGAGCCAATACGAGCAGTCCGGAACCACAGTCGGAACAGTTCAAGAATGCCATTCCAAATAATTTGGCGAGTACTGACAAGGAATCGACGCCGACGGAAGCAGAGTAAACTCCCACGACGGTATATTTTGCGGCCAATCATACACATTATGCCTGATTTGGCAACGCTATCGTCGCAACATGACGAGACATACGTTGGGAATTCGAGGATGTCGCTACGCAAGCGAGCGAAGGCGTTCAACCACAGGGCGGCCAGATCGGGAACGACGGCAGCCAAGATCCTCAACCATGCAAGACTTGTATGTAAGCCTTCGTTTCAAAGTCTGACCGTAACAAGGTTGCCTAAAGCGGTCAAAGGCATTTGGAACTAGCTTCTATGGCTTCTATGGCTTCTTCCGGATTCTTCGAGAAGACATACGCGAAGAGACGGACCACTGGTCGGTGATGCAAAGATGCAGTCAGCCTCTCATGTGCTGCAGTCAACTTTATTTTAGCGGCCGTGGCGGTCCCAGCGCAGTCATCCAATCAAGGACCACCATAAGCGACATTTCGGACCCCAAACATCTGATGAAGCAAACTAAGACCGACATCAGGCGTTCCTGGTAACCACAACGAGTAGACATAGACGCACTCAGCCCACCAGCCATACTACCAGCCTTATCCCTGGCCACCACCTGTCATCTAGAGCCTTTCCAGGAATTACTGACGAACTATTCCGTACATACAAAGTACAATAGCATCCGATCTGGCCTTAACGCCGCGCTCAGAACGAAACCGTCTGTTGCCGTCATGCCTAAACTCCGATGGCTTCACACCGCCTCATTCCTTCAAAATGTTGCGACTCCGAAGCGAGATAGCAGTTATATTGCGTGCCACAACGACAGGATCACTAGTAGTGCTCCGATAGGATTGGCTCTCGGCACGAGCCTCTCTCTGTCTCATGCTTCCTTTCCTACACGGGAAGCGAGCCATCCCCACCTTTGCAATGCCACCTCGTTTGTCGCAACATGTCATTGGCAAGGTACGAGGTGCTAACATCACCCTCTGCTTCCTACCTGTGCGACCAGATGTGCCTATTATTCGTAATCACAATCCATACCCCCTATTTTGTTAGTACTGCTATCAGATAGACCCTCCGTTTTTCCATCATGAAAAAAGGAAAAGCTTTTGTCTTTGAAATTTGCCAATACACACTGAGCACACATGTACCTCCCACCAATAGCAGCTATCGTTGGCGGAGATCCTATGTCAATGGTCTACAATAATACTCCTCCACCTTTGTCTTCAAACCATAGCTCTATCCAGCAGATTATCCAAGACATGTTCCATACTGCCCGTATCACAATACAACAGAAGGAAGACCTCTCCAGTCATCTCCACCGCATCTCAATAATCCACCTCTCCAACGGCTGCCTAATCACCCTGAAGCAACCCCCACCAACCACCATGCCTGTCCTCCAGTACGAACGCTACTGTCTCGATTCCGAAGCAGCAATTCTCTCTCATCTATCGAAAGGCGATTTACCCATCCCAAAGATCCTCAGATGCGACAAACGTAGCCACCACCTCGGCCCTCTCTTCCTTATCACAACCACACTACGTGGTATCCCGTACACCTCGGCTGTCTCCTACCTCACCCGCTCTGAGCGTGAAGATATCTCTCGGCAAATTCAATCATTACGCACGCGAATCAACTCGCACAACTCACCGCGCGGTACCTTTGGCCCCGCAGCAATGGTCGCAGTCCATGCAGGGCTATCCACGTGGCGTGAAGCGTTCAAGCTGATGATGGACACTATCCTCATGGATGGAGAAAACATGACGGTGAATCTACCGTACATTGAGATCCGAGAGGCCGTGGCTGCGCATTCGAAAGCTTTAGATGGAGTTAGAGGGGCGAGGTTGGTGGTGCTTGGGTTGGGAAAGCCGGAGAATGTAATGATCGATCGGAGGAGTAACGTCGTAACTGGACTGTTGGATTTTGGTCAGGCCCTTTGGGGGGATGTGGGGTTCGGAGAGCCGGAGCTTTGTACTGGATCGAGAGGACTTTTGTGAGTTTTCCCCCTGTTTCGGCTACTGACAGACCATCGATCTATTCATCCTCGGTTATGAATATTCGGCTTGGGGCCAATAAGTCCTGTGTACATGCCTCGCTGATTAATGGAAAAGATACACAACCTACCACGCCCTCGTCGCTATAGTGACGAACCATTACAGACCGCAAGAAGATATGGAAAAGGAACTGGATGCGAGGAAGGCGCTTACGACGGCTTTGACACGACTGGCTGCGGCTAGGGAGTAGTATTTGAGCGAAGAATGAAAACAGGGGGAAACAGCACCAGCACCTTCGCCTCGTGGCATCTTTCCTTTCCTTTCCCGTTCTTAATTGTATGAATGACGAATGTGATGATGAGTTGATCTACCCTTTTCCAACGTGAAAGGGTCCGGAATGAAGGAATCGCTAAATGACACTTCAATTGATTATTGATTCACGTACCGAGTTTGCTCGTTAAAGTAGGTGCGGTGGGTGGATATCCTTATATCCTACATCATTCAACGCCGTACATGCATTTCAATGTAGATCCAGAGCTCGATAGCGTACAACCATGCTACCTTACCATTTTCCCCGGTGAGATTATCCTGATCAGTGCCATATCATTTGGGAATTTAATCTAAATCTGAAGGTGGGGATATGGATTTCCTATCAAATAAATGACTTTCTTATACTGATCTCGAAATACACGCATTTTTGCTGGTTATGCGTGATACGATGGGAGTTGAGAAGGAGTTGGGAAAGCTTGTATATCTCATCGAATCTTTTACAACTTTCATGATTCAGGCTACATACACATCACCACCTCCACATTAAAGTAATCTACCCGCTACAAACAAACATTTCACCGCTTCGCATTCGTCCTCGGCAGACGTCTTAGCCGTGGATTTTGAATAGGTTCACAAAGATTTGTGCCAATCGTCTATGTGTAGGTACGCTACGAGTGGTGACGGGGTAGGGACGGGTCTACTCCATCAATAACGTTAGAAAATAAAGAGGGTGTGGTGCGATGAATGTTCGCGGTTAATAGTTCATAAGAGAATGGGTTCGATTCCTATTGGCGCTGGTTCAATGGTGAAGCTTGTGGTCTTTTTTTCTATGAAATCTAATATCCACTCCTAATTCGTTCATTAATAAGCTTTTACAATTTTCATAAATCATATCACACGTTATCTATTGAGCATCATCATTGTTTCGCATTCGTCCTCGCCGACGCCTCCGCCGTCAATTTCAGAGCCTTTGGCGCATCTTCCCTCGGCATATACAGCTCTACAAATTGCAGATACGGCGCCGACGAAAAGTTTTGATCGTTGAATAGATCTTCCGCTTCTTGCTTGGTTTCTACTTGGTATGTTTTTGACTTCCGGGGATCGGCGCCGAAGACGGCGATGAGGTCTTTGTATTTCCACTGCTGGATGTCGTTGTAGCTGGCGTCCATGCCGTGGATGTAGCGTTCGATTGTGTAGCCGCCGTTGCAGATTACGAAGCTGGAGACGTTAGTATTGTACTGCCTAATGCTGGGTAGATGCAAGGGGGGCGGGGGTTATAACATTATTGGTTTTAGATCGTTGCGGATCATCGTGCTGACTTCCTGTGCGGTCAGTTCGAATGATCCATCGCCGACGAAGAGTATCGTTCGCCTATTGCCCGTCTCTTTAGCAGCCAAGGCAGCACCTTGGCATGCACCGACCGAATATCCTATTGAGCCCCACAATACTTGAGACAAGGCGGTCACGCCTTCTGGAAACTTCGTTTCCCATATTCCAAAGTTTGCGGTACCGGTTTCTGTAATGACTATATCGTCTTTCTCCAGCCATTGCCCGACTCTTGGCCACAGCCAGTCGTGAGAGATGACTTGTCCTTCTGACATGCCTTGATCCTTCTTGGCTATCTCGTTGTTTGTCTGCGGTCCAGCTTGGATATTGACCTTCCCCAGCTTCTCCGTCACCTTCCTCAGGACTCCATGCATGCTGACTCCCGGGTATTCGGAGTACTTCACGCGCATGTAGGTACTGTGAAAATCGATGGTGGAAAGCTGGCTGATTCTGTAGGTAAAGCCAGCAGTGTTGAAATCGGACTTGATGGAACCGATCGTCAGAACAAGATCCGAAGACTCCATGCGTTCCGCAACGCCATCATTGCTTCCGTTTCCAGCATACACGCCACCGAAGTTTGGAAGGGTTTCGTTGACCGCTCCTTTGCCCATAGGCGCCACGAACACAGGTAGGCCAGACTTCTCGATAAATGCATGGACCTCATCTAGGGCACGATGTCGTATCGCGCATGCATCGACAAGAATGACTGGGTTCTTAGCGGCGTGCAGATACTTCAGGACGACGTCCACCACATAATCCTCCTTCTCCGGATCATTCTTCGGAAGGCTTAGATCTATAGGCGTCTTCAACCTGTTCCCTTCGATCTTCTTCTGAACCATGTCGGTAGGTAAAGTAATGTAAACGGGTCTGGACTGGACCCAGCACTCTCGAATGGCATGATCGATGAGTGTGGCAGCGTCATGAGGGTCATTCAATTTTGCCATTGCACACGAAATGTCCTTGCTCATGTTGGAAAACACATCAAAATTGCCGTTGCCGAGGGTATGATGTAGGAGCATTCCATCGCGCTGTGAGAGTGTAGAGGGGGTGCCGACGATATGGACAATGGGGACGTATTCGGAGTAGCCACCAGCGATTGCATTGAGCAGACTGAGCTCACCAACTCCAAATGTAGTAACGACTGCCGAGATTCCTTTGACTCGAGCGTAGCCATCTGCGGCGTATCCAGCGTTGAGCTCATTGCAGTTGCCAACCCAAGTGAGTCCAACTTTGGAAATGTAGTCGAGTGCTACCTATGCAGATAAGCTGAGGACGAGATAGCATTGAACAAAAAACATCATACCAGATTATAATCTCCTGGAACACCGTGTACGCCACGGACTCCAACCTCATGAAGCCTGCGGAAAAGGTATTCTGCTACATCGATCGGGCTCTTGAGCTCTGAGGTTCTTATGTCAGTAGCCATTGCCGATTCAACTCAATATGTTGAAGCTTTATGGATTCGAGGATAATTGAAGAGTGGAGAACAATGTCCAAAGTTGAACTTCATCAGTAACGCTGTCGTTATACATTCTGCTCAGCGTCATCGGTAAGTAGCGGAAGGGCAAAACGAAGAGGAGGGTGGAATGATTCCATGGCAGATAGCGCTAAGATAAGCCACTTGGCATATTGCTCAGCCCAGACATACACTTGAATCAGCACAAAGCGTACTCTTCGCCGCAAGTAATGGCTAGAAAGCATGGCGTCTTTTCTTCGAAGCAAGCAGGCTGGAGTTCAGAGGGACCTTTCAGCCAGCCTAGATTCTTCACTCTTCGCTATTGACGAGGTATGACGGTCTTTCCTTATCGCATGTGGATTGCTGACGGATTTCTGCATAGGTCGCACGTTATGGAATCAATTCCCAAATCAGTGCTCTAGCATACGACCCAATCCAATCTTTGCTTGCTGTGGGAACGAAAGATACAAAATTTGGGAGCGGGCAGATATATGTATTTGGGCAAAAGCGCGTCAGTACGACTTTCAGACTTCTCAGGAAGGCATCTGTGAAGATACTGCAATTCTGCGCGGACAAGCTGGTCTGCGTGGATACAAAGAATGACATATCGGTGTATTCCCTGGAGAGCACAAGGATCCTTGGCTCTTATGCACCCCCAGGCCTCGTTACCGCTCTGACAACCGACCCAGCGCTTGACTTCGCATTGATTGGACTTCAGACTGGTGTGTAACGGTCGGGATTGAAAACTGGAGAATTGCTGAAGCGTTCCCAGGAGATATCATCGCCTATGATCTTGACCGGTTGAGTCTTGCACCACTCAAAATTCCCAATTTGTGGAAAGAGCGCAGTCCCAGAGCCCGGTTGCTACCTGTGGTGTCACTAGCATTTCACCCTCGAGACATTGGGAGTCTCTTAGTTGGGTATTCGGAGGGGGCGGTTACTTACTCCTTCAAGTCAGACAGCCCCAAACATTACTTCCAATACGAGCTTCCAGCAGGGGCTCCTGGCGGTGACCCGGAGGCAAACCATGCAAGTCAGCGCCGATCTCCTAGGCTAACACAGGCACTATGGCATCCCACTGGTACCTTCATTCTTACGAGCCACGAAGATTCAAGTTTTGTAATTTGGGATCCGAAAGATGGCAGGAAGATACTGGCCAGAACACTGGAAGCTGTGAATGTGGACCAGCCTGGCGCTTCCTCGGGCGTTGCAGGATCGAGTCGAGGTACAATCGCGATGAAGGAACCATTGTTTCATATTGCATGGTGCTCAGAAGCAAATCCAGATGATACCGGAATTTTGATTGCTGGCGGATTATCGACAACGAATCCCAACAAGGGGCTCACGTTCCTCGACCTTGGGCCAACGCCAAATTACGCAACATCAGCTTGGCATATACTGTCCGGCCATTTCGAATCGCCAAAGCAGCAGCATGTCCTGCCTACCCCGCCCAATGCTGCGGTGGTCGACTTCTGCTTGATTCCCCGGAAATCACCCCACTTCGCCGGGTCCAGCGATCCGGTTGCTGTTGTTGCACTTCTGGCCTCCGGAGAAATGGTCACGCTCAGCTTTCCCTCCGGTCATCCAATCACTCCTACGAACCAGCTTCATGTTTCTTTGACCTATGTCCACCCTTTCGTGTCCTGTATTGACATAGCTTTTCTTGAGCGCACCAGATGGCTCGGGATGGTAGAGAATCGCTCACGCGGTCCCCCAATACTGAAAGGAGGTGCTGAGGCTCAGCGATCAATCATGCGATTTGCCAATCGAAACGTATTACAGACAGCTCATGCTGATGGTACGGTGCGTATCTGGGACGCTGGGCATGGCGATGAGATCGAAAATGGAGCGGTGCTGCAGGTCGATGTCACTCGAGCGCTTGGACGCTATGAGAATGTTGACATTACGATAATGTCAATGTCAGGTACCACCGGAGAGCTTGCAGTAGGTCTTCACACAGGAGAGGTTGCGGTCTTTCGCTGGGGCAAAAATCGAGACTTTGGCAGAGATATTCTGCACAACGAAGCCAAAGGGTTCGGACTGGAGACAATCGTAGATCGTGCCGAATCAGATGTCAAGGAGGGCTTCCTTCCGCTGACCCTGCTGAAAGCCCAACAGGGACCGGTTACTGCACTCAAGATAAGCGATGTTGGCTTTGTTTGCGCGGGCTTTGCTGGAGGAAGTCTGGTCGTGATAGATCTCAGGGGACCTGCAGTGATTTACGACGCTAGAGTGAGCGAGCTCGGCAGTCATAGCAGCAAGCACGGTAGCTTTCGACGAGAGACCCATACCCAATCGAAATCTGAATGGCCATTGAGCATTGAATTTGCCGTTATGAGCCTTGACGGAGATGGTAAGATGACTGCACGCTTGTGGCAAGATCGATTTGCTTACAACGTTCAGACTACTCGAGTATTATTCTCCTCGTGGGGACTAATCTAGGACGCCTGGTGACATTCAAGCTTTTGCCTGAAGCCCATGGTGGCTACGCTGTCAAGTTCGTAGGCTATACTCACCTCGAAGACAAATTGATTTCAATATTACCTATCAACTCTGATACTGGAGAGACTGCCGGAGCCACACCAGAATTGGTAGCGGGGCTTCGTACTGGCTCTCGTGTCAATGGGGTCTTGGTTGCTGTCACTCAGACAGGCGCTAGAATATTCAAGCCGGCTGCAGCCAAAGGAGCATCCAAATCATGGGACGACTTTCTTTGTTACCGTGCAGCTGTAGTCAGGTTCGAAGCACATACCTATGCATTACTCGGGCTCTTTGGTGATGGCTGTGCCAAAGCATATTCAATACCCGGGCTCAAAGAGATCGCTTCGACTAATGTTTCCCACATCTTGGACGTGCAAAGATTCTCGGAGGCATTAATAACACCCACTGGCTTCGTCTTTGGCTGGACAGGACCTTCCGAGATCGTGGCATTGAACGTATGGGGTACCGGCCAAGATCTGACGCGCTCTCTAGACAAACTCTTCAATCCAGATGCTCTCGTCCCTCCCAGACCTACAATCTCGAATTTAGCATGGATTTCGGGAACTCAATACGTGACCCCGGCAGATATGGAGAAGCTACTCGGAGGTCCCGATCGCCCACCATCGAAGCGCATGATCGAGCAAACACGTGCTGACGAAGAAGTGCAGCGCACCGCCAACCGTCTGAACACAGAGAGCCCCAATCGTCCGCCTCCTGGACGTCAGGAAGAAAGCTACTGGGCGTACATGCAGCGTCAAGTGCAAGAGCGCACGGAGAATTTAGGCCTTGCAGGCGACAACATGGATAGGGTTGAGGAGAATAGTCAGGGCTTCGCAGATGATGTAGGCAAGTTCGTCAGTTCGCAAAAAAAGAAGGCTGTAATGGGATTGATCGGTAGCAAACTCGGATTCTAAGGACGGAAAGAAAGTATCTTGGCCGGCTGTTAGAGGCGACTCGCATTGGAATGGCAGTATCAAGCGCCTAGCATGAGTGTCTCTCACCACTAAGTCTGCACAGTCATCTGTTCTCCGATGGGAGAGTCTCCGATCGCTGAAACACGTTATTGTGACGATGACCTACGATATCATGCAACCATCTTGGGAAACTGTCAAACGTCACGTTCATTGTTGGCTCAGCTCCGTCTCCCTGAACAAAGACTGGTAACTAAGAATGTGTTTGTTTTGGCGCCGCAGGTTTGTCTACTCTCAAACGTTCCTTTGTTGTCATTGTTTCTGTTAGCGCCTTCGCTCCATCGATTTGAGATATATATGTATCAGCAATCGCGGGACTGGTCAACATTCAGAATGTCAGATCTCTATCACTCGTACGCTATTTGCAAAGATCCGCTTCATTGCCCCCATCTAACGCACGTTCTGTCGCCAGTAACGCGGGCGAGAAATTTCCACGAAGAAGACATTATCTTATATAAGAAGACACTTACACGGAAAACTACCCCTACCAACGACCAGTCGGAAGGTCTCAATACTGATATTACCAAGCGGGCTCGGGGTACCGTATCAGGTCTGCATCACGCGCCGTTCACACCCCCAAGATCCCTATCTCCAGAACAGGAATAGCAATGTTGGTTCGGGCCACTTTCAAATGCGGGGACGTTTCGGACGAGTTGCCACAGTTCTATGATGGCAGGACCTCCGTCATCTCCAACAAAGACGGTACAAGCATATGGACCTTCCCAATCCTCTGCTGTCGATGCGATCTACGCAATGCCAAAGCCGAAGAAGAAGCCTTGAGAGCCCATTATAGCCTGCAGGTTGAAGAATGGCGAGCACAGATCAAGCGCGCAGAGGATCGAATCTGGAAGGGACCGCTCAATGATCTATTGATAGAGGCGAAGAATGAGAGGGTAAAGGCTGCCAACGAGTTGGAGTGTGAGAAAGAGGAGAAGGTGGCAAGCGTGTGGAAGATATTTGAGAAGAGGTGGGGAGCAAAGTAAGAGATTCCGATAGCTGGACATTCAATTGAACGAAACATTTCTGGCTGAGACATTTCCAATCTTCATATGCTGACAGGTTGCTTGCCAGAGTCCGGTCTTGTAACTACGCATTCTGGCGATTGATAAAAAGCAATGTTCTATTTGATTGGAATGATAAGAACACAAGTACCGCCCACACAGAGGTAAGGTCTATAGAACGCCACGTACGCTCTTCGGAACTAATCTCTGGCTTCTAGTAATCACTCGTGCAGCCTTAAGCTGATCGCTACACTCAGAATACTTGTTATCAGACCATAACGTTTCCGCCTTTGGAAGTGTCAAGTGTCATCTTGGTAACCCTTCATCTGGGCTCGCAGTAATTTGTTTTGTGTCAAGTCTATTTATGTCAAAGCACGTAGTCATACTCTCGGCAGAACAATGCTTATGGCTTGGGTTGAGGGTTACTGGCTGGACATACGTACGTTTCTACTATCGTGTTAGTTCGCATTCTAGCGGTCATCGGGTTGATTGGATGTTACTACATATGGCCAAAGTCTTTGTTGGCTGACGTCTGCTCCAGTAGATCAACATACCCACGACCTAGACGCATACCTGCATAGTCATTTGCCACAAACACATACTTAATGCCCTCCCTTCCTCGATACTTTCTAGGATCCTTCAACAAAGTGGGATTACTCTTAAAATTCTACATACAATCCAGATATACATCATACCCATTTGTATCACAATACTAAGCAGAAATTCACGTTCATCTCCAAATTCAAAGCCATGACAATGACTCAAATGACGGTCCCCCATATCACAACTGTCAATTTCGACACAGACTGCCCGCCTGAAACTACCGCTCAATACACCACCCCCACACCCTCTGCCACCTTCTCGTGCTCCCACACCACCACCTCCCTTCCGCTCATCGGTAGCCCAATCGAGGTTATAGCTCCTGAAAAAACACCTATCCGAAAGTACACCCACCTTTGCAAGAACTGCCAGAGCGATTGCTGCGAAGCGGCACAGCAAATCATGCAGGAAGATTACGCACCCGAGATTAACGGCTACGTTATGCGAATCGAGCGAATGACGGAACTGATTATGTCAGGCAAGGGTGGTATGGAGATGGTGAAGGCGAGGCAGAAGAGGTGGTGGCAGTTGCTGGAGGTGTGGGAAAAGATGATTGCGGTGGCTTATTGGTTGTGGAAGCCTTATGTTGAGCGGTGGGGGCATTTGGGGTTGCTTGATGGAGAGGTTTAGGAGTTCCAGGGAGGGGAGGACAAGGGATTTATTTGCGTGCCATAAGATTGGGTCGGAGAACGACAATGAATAATTTGCGTGGGGACGTGGATGATTTTGCCGGGTGTACGAGTAGTTGCGGGTGTGTCGAGTACCGGTGGATCGGTACGTCGTCTGGATTAACCACTTCCTTAGTAGAGGAATTTTCTGTTCCAATAGAAGAATTTCACTAGTCATATTGCTTTTCTAATGCCATTTTCTCATCCTAGTTAATCCATTACTTTCTCTTGCCTCTACAAACGAATATCCTTCTGGTACCCACTAGGATGCTGACCAGTGCTTCATGCAGTGTACTGTCTACGTTCCGAGTCATTTCCTATGCAACAAATAGATGGCATCAAGTATTCCTCGTTCCAAATGCAGTACCCGCATACTAACCGGTCTGATAGTATCTTTTGCCTCTACGTACGACCACCCTTCCGGTACCCACCAGCATACTGGCCAGTACATTACGCAGTGTGCTATTTACGCTGCAAGTCCGCGTGGCAGCTCCAATGGCGCTACCACCTCTCATCCTCTTGTTCCAACCCATCTGAGCAATTCCGAGAACCATACGCACGTTCACGTTTTGGGTATGTATCACTATCCTTCTGGTACGCACCGGGATGCTGACCTGTGCTTCATGTATCGTGCTCTATACGTTGCAAGTACCCGTCTCTGCTCCATATGGAGCTGCCACCTCTTATCCTCGTATCCCAATCCATCTAAGTGATTCCGAGAAATATACGCACGTTCATGTTTTGGGCACCCAGTCGTCATCTTTCATTCTCTTATCTCAAAATATCTGGGTCATTCCAATAAACATACGCACGTTCGTGCCTTGGAGCACCATGGCCACTGCTATGAATGGATGTCAGCCAGCCCAAACGATAATGGTAGGCCAGAAACGTTCCTAAAGACCAAGTACACGTAATAGTCCTGTTCGTGGAACATGGCCAGTGCGAGTATATATACCGCACTCGTTCCCTCGACTTTCCTGAGGTTTCCACCCACCATAAACAATTACTTCAAAGCTAATCAGTCAAGAACTCTCTACACCTACCACCACTATCAACTCGGACATTGAAGCCATTCACATTCAGCTCTGACACTGTCACCATCTACGTCAGCATCACTCCTACACCTTACCTCCACCATCATCCGCGGCATCATTGCCATCGACATACCACCCTGACATTGTCGCCATCCACGTCAATACCAATCCTACACCTACCTCCACCATCAACCACGGCATCATAGCCATCCACATCTTACCTTTAAAGTATCACCATCTACTTCCACACTACCATCACATCATCCACATCCGCCTTCACCAAATACCGAAACACTAAAAGCCACCACGACCTCTCTCTCAAAATTTCAACAAGCATGCAGCAACCACCACCACCAAACACTATGTGCTCTTTTGAATGCGGTCACGAGAGCAGACACCAACCTAAAGAAGGAACCCCAGTTCTCCGCGACCAGAAGTGGCGCTGCAAGGGCAATTGCAGAGATTGCGATAATCGAGCAGCCATACAGATTATAAGAAGGATCAACGAAAGTCACCAACGTGACCTCAAGGACGGCGACCGCAAGATAGAGGAGTCGCGTGGCAAGCGACATCCTGACGAGGAGTTCGCGATCCACATGCAAACTCCTCATACTTGGAAAGTACAGGAGGAAGTCGCGGAGGAACGGAAACAGCTGGAAAAGGAAAGAGACCAAGAGGAGACGAAGGTGCACACTGATTTCCAGAAGAGATGGAACACGAATGTATCGTAGACAATGCATGTACTGCCAGCTCCTCAACTGTCTTCTCCTTTGTTTTTCCTTTTCCAAATCTTCTATTGGAGAGTACCTTAATAATCACCAAACACGAGTCTGCGGGATACGAGCGATGGATTTAGTGGCGAAGGAAAGCCAAACATATACATTTCTTTTGGAAAAAAAAAAAAAAATACCGAAAAACATGTCTGCGGGATGCGAGCGATTGATTTAACAGCGATAGAAAGCGTGCTTTAACAAAACCATACAGCACGAGACTTTTCACTGACTCGGTCTCTGGCTTCGAAGCAATATACATTCCGAGTCTCAATAATTATCCGAAAGAGGGGAAAGGAAAAAAACACAGAATACTCGTGAATACAAAGTCACAATAATCATAACAAAAATCGTTCAAATTTCAACAAAACCACAAAACCACTTCTCCATAAAACCCTCATAACCTCTCGCCCACAGCCGACCCTCCCATAAACCCACCCCACACCCTATCCATCCCCCATCCCCTACCTCCAAACCCATTCCCCAAATCTAAACCTCGCCCCTTCATACAAGCATCCGCCCCACCCCCCTCACATCAAGCATCAACCATCACCATCACCTATCACCCATCAAGCACAAACAACAACCATCTCACATCCAACCTACCAAAAATAACATACCTTCACGCCCCCTGCAACTCAAGCTACTCACCTTACCTATCCCGCAAGCTTTCGGCGAATTTCCACAGAAACCCCCGGCAGACCTAGGCCTATGTTCACGTTATGAACCAGCTGGAGTCCTTGAGCCAACGAACGGGGTTGTTGAAGGTGTTGGTACGTGGTCTGGGTGTGCTGATTTTGGGCTTTGTAATTACGCGGATGCTGTAACAATAAGGAGAGGGTGGGTGGTTTTTTGTTGTTGTTTTCTGTGTACATGATCAGTTGCAGATTATGGATTGTTTATCTTCCAAATAACCTTTTGATGGAATTTGTAAAGAGTTGGGATGGATGTGTGCGTCTGTTCGTCGAATGATGCTTTATATATTTGTGAATTGCGAATGCGCTCTGCTGAGGAGGACACGGCGGAGTGGAAAGCAGGGTTGAGAGTCGTCAGTTCATGCTCTGTTATCTATTCTATGCGTAAGTACGATATGCTGATATTGACCTAATTCTTATAATGGAACGACAACCAGGACCGAACGCCAGGGATATCCGTAGCGCCATAACCATTGGTAATCCGGATTCTTATGTGTGGATACTCCCTAATGTGCCATAACAACCTCAGCATGGGGTTGCTCATGTAAACCCTGTTGCTTGTTACCACTTGTCTCGGCCGTCTCACCCTCACCCATCTCCATATCCTCATCTCCTTCGCCCTCTTCTTCCTCCGCATCTTCGTCCTCGCTACCGCTGCTCTCCGCTTCCAGATCCTCGCTACCGGCGTCAGAATCTTCGTCCTCCTCTTTAGCAACGCCAGCAGTCTCTTCAGCACCAGCCATTTCCTCATCTTCTCCGCCAGCTTTGGCTTCCTCGGCTGCGAGTTCGGCTTTCAAACCCTCCTCAAGCTCGACTTCCTCGGCACCATAGTTGGCGCCGTCGTCTTCAACCACATCGGCTTCTGGTTGCTCGGGCGGAAACTCAGCTGGCGCTGAATCTTCGGTGTCCCTACGTCATGTCAGCCAATGGACCTAATACGGGGTTCGATGGCGTGTGACTCACCATTTGATAGCGAATCGTGTCACACGGGGCTTTTCGGCAAGCACGTTCCTCTCCACACGATCAATTTCTAGTTTGGCTGGGGGCTCAGCGTTCATTTCTTCCGAGTCGTAAGCATTGTTGACGTAGTATCCAACGCGCACGAACTCTCTGCCATCGTAGCTGCATGTAAGAAGAATGACTGTGACGCCGAGAATCTCAGTTGTAGGGATGCGTCGAAGGTCTGGTGGATCGGCTTCGAAGATGAATTTATTGACACCGATGGGGATCGGGCCAACGAGGAGGGAATCGAGTTCCTGATCGTGCTCCGATCTAGTCAAAGTCAGCCCTTGCTCCAGACGGTATCGAACTGCGAGGCATGTACGATGTCGCCGACCCCACGTAAGTGAGCTTCCATTCCAGATCTGAGCATTTGTATCAACAGAAATTCGGCACCATGGTCACTAGCGAAGATCGATTACCCTTCTGTAGCTGCTCAAGACATTCAAAGGTAATCTCAAAGTGGTAGGGGTCGCTGAACTTGGCGGGATTATGCAAGACCTTCACGCCCAGGAGTGAGACGACTGACATGTCTGTGGTGGAAATGTGCTCAATTAACTTGTGGATGTAGGATTTGATATATTAGTAATCAGCCTTCTGTAGCTGTGGTACGAAGTGTGTATTGATTGAAGGAAGAGCAAGGCAATGTATGGTGTATTGTTTGAGATCGCGATTTCTGAACTTCGCGTCGTCTGTGTGTACGTGAATTACCGTCTCCGGTAGAATGAAACGTGCCGTAGAACTATAGAAGGGTTCACCTAGCGAGCCTAGTAACCGTCCACACCTAGTAACCGTCCACGCTAATACCTTAGAGCCGCCCGGAGTTTTCCATTCTGTCACTCCGGGCTGTTGCTTTAGGGCCTTACAGGGTCCAAAACACGAGATGCTATAAGTTCTCATCAGGCTGAGTTCTTAACAAATACTTGCGACGAGAACTGACCGGTCTACTATATACTACAGATTTATAGGCAAAAGTAAGTCATCAAAGTGTCTGGTTGTAGATATAATCAGCGTGGACGGTTACTAGGTATGGACGGTTACCAGGTGAACCCTTCTATGACTAGCGCACCCCTGGCCTTGCTCTGCTTCTCGACTGCCCCTCAAATTTGAGCCTTTTTAACTCGAGACCCATCACTTTGTTTGCTGTTTGCTACCGCCACTGGTAGATCAGAAAAAGCAAAAAGATATTTCTCCTTGACAGGGAATCGAACCCTGGCCTCCCGCGATTGGTTCCGAGAAAGGAATGACAAGCGGAAATCATAACCACTAGACTATCAGGGACTAATAATCGATGCGCGACTAATTTAGGATATGTCCAGACTTTGAAGTGAAGAATATGATATATCTATCAATGCCTTCTTAGCGCCACGAAAATCCTTCTGCCCAACCGTCATCCTTCAGCAACAAATGGATTTGGACTGCTACGGAGGCGAAGAACTCATAAAGGAACTATGCTTGGACTATCAGGACCGAGAAGCTGTATATTTCACTACTTGTATAGCGTGCTCAGTAGTTGAATACCTATGTCATTGTGAGAACCGTACCTGCCCTCACGCCCAGCAGCCCTAATATGCTTCTCCACGCCAGTCCTGTGACAGGTGAAGGCATCAACGATTGGTATCTCAAACTGATTGTAGTGGTACTCTACTTGAAAAGCTAGGGACGCGTGATACATTGTGTGTCCATTGGCAAGGCAGCGCCCGACAACATTGCTGTAGGGAAAGGGCGTCCCGGGACCATTCGCCCTTTCAAACAAAATCCGCCGCCGAACTTTAGATATTTGTGCGAGATAAGATAATAGCAACACTGAAAATCGACGCTCGCGGAGGAGTAATACGCAAGTACGCACATTTCTGTGGACAACTATGGGCACGAGCACGGTTTTACCCTTCCTCCAATGTTGGCGAAGCCTTTCCGAAACAGGGCATCGTTAGGATCAGACTGCTAAAGATTGAATACTTCCGACACCTCTCGATGCTTACCTAAAGAGCAAAGCCTGATCAGCTAAAGTGGTTGAAGGGTTTGGTTCGGGATTATGAAAGCTCCAGCGTAAGCCTCCAAAACATCATCTCAGAAATGCCATCGGCGACTGGATGGGTTTATTACGCGCCGCCTCGGTTTCAGACATTTGCAAATCAGCGATGTCTATTGCTGGTAGGGGGTTTCCCGCAAAATGGGGAGACTATCCCAGCTGAGGGAGTAGCAAGCCACGCAAGAGTTGCGGCGACGACCCCAATCATCTGCTTCACAAATGCTGTTTCTGGCTTGTTCGGCCATGTATCTGGTCACACAGTCTCTCTCTGTGCCCGCAAAGATTGCCGAAAAGCTAAGAAGCTTGGTACGCAGCAAATGCATCAGATCGTTCCCATATCGATCGTTTCTAAAATGCGGTTCGAAGATCTACCGAGCCTGTCTGCCCTTCCCTTATGACTAGAGAGCTACACAAGACACGAACATCCTTTTGAAACGGCATATAACGTACTCTGCCCGGTCCTCCCTTTGGAATGTGACACCCTCCAAGTCCTTCTGATGTAATCTCTTACACCTAAAGTAGACCTCCTAGCTCTTCGCCCTCGATTCTAAATGCTCGAAATTCTCCTTCTGAGCAGTACAGATACCATTCGCTTCGATTTCCTCCACAAAGTGATAGGTGCGTATTCATCGGAGGCAACGCTTTCTGGCTTCTGGCTTCTGGCTTCTGGCTCCTATCACTTGAACACACAAGGCTAGGTACAAGAGGGATGCAAGTCCCAAGAGCTCACCACTATGAGTCATGCCGGGTAGCGCTGTGCTCAGCTAGATGATGGAGTCTGCTATGTCTTGACTTGCTGATCTTCTTCCTATTGCGGGTAAAATCTTATCTTCTTCGTAGCATAGATGGCCGGAGCATACGGAAGGGGTGCGTGAAGCCAGAGATATTGGTCTAGCCACGTTGTCCGATACATCATTTAAATCAATAGCATACATGACTATATCGTAAGCTTAGCTATCTTGAATATTGTGCATCTAGTGCGCTCCCTTCACGACAGTCTGCATGATCACCAGTACTACGCCAGTGGCAAAGGCAGGCCTTGTCTATGTCAATTTTATAAGCTGTTGTTAGGAGTTTGTGTACCAATTATAAGTAGAATAGATTCAGATTAACAACTGAATTCAAAGGAGGTCGATGAATGTCATGTCCCGATAATCTTGTCTCCATGACATCCACGTGACCTCTTTGACTGCTGAAAACGTCCTGTTGAACTTCATTATGTGCAACGATCTTTCATCGCCCTCCACATACAGCAAAACACTCACATTCCACGATCTATCAGAGCTATCGCCCCAATATCAGCGTATCCTTTCACCTTGGCTTACATCCTTGCATACATTGTATGAGTGGCAGCGGTACTGACACGGTCGCAACAACTGGCTGGCCTAGCTGTGTGGAAGACGCCATCATGGCAGACGAGGTTGTCGGAGACTTACAAGGGGGTGTTGATACTAGCCAACAGCAGGTGGATGGGTCTTCATCTGATGAATATGATCCGCAAGCAGTGCAAACAGATTACATTTCCACACCTCGTGCGAAAGATCCTAGTGTTCAGTCCCTTTCCTTTGACACCGTTGTGCCCAACACCTTGCCCCACACATTCGCCGCTCCTTTAGATCCTACATCCTCTTCAACAAACCTTCCTCTCATCGACAACGCTACAATGGATCGACAGAGTTTTTCAAGGTCAATGTCTCGCGCTTCCTCTCAGTCTAGTGATGAAGTTGAAATCACCACTATCGTGCACGACTCAAGTCAGTCTCTATCCAAGAATGCCGAGGAGGTTACAGCAGCAAGGAAAATAAGTGGGGACAATAGTGCAGATACGGCACATATACTGTCGCTTGATCCAGTTCCTGATCCTTGCCTGACTGTTCCCACCAACGCTGTGTCTTCAGATAAAGTGCAAGTTCAGAATAACGTGTCAGACCAAAGCCCATCGAAATTGACGCAGAATGGCGTTACTAACACTGTTCCCAAATCTGCTGCTATTGTGCCTGATACAGGAGCGTCATTCCACAACGAAACTACCACGAAGTCTACAGGGACCTTGGCCGCTCCATCTGCCACAAATGGAGATCTGCCAGTGGTAAATATACCTTCCACACCTATCACATCGGTTCCACGAGCTCGGCTACCCCACGACAAGATCGGAATATTGGAGGATAGAATCAAAGAAGATCCCCGTGGCGACCTAAATGCTTGGCTCAGTCTACTCGACGAGCACAAGAAGCGTGGGAAGTTTGACGACGCTCGCACTGTCTATGAACGCTTCTTTGAAGTCTTTCCATCTGCAGTATGTTCCCTTTTTCAGTATGTACTTTATAGTATATGAATGTACTGATCTTGCTCATCAGGCAGAGGAGTGGACTGCCTACGGGCATATGGAGAATGAATCCGGTAAAGCGAACGCAATGGACAATGTTCTTTTTCGAGCACTGCCAACGAATCCTTACCTTCCCCTATGGTCAATGTACCTCGATCACGTTCGCCGTCACAATAATCTTACCACCGATGTTTCTGGCGACGCGCGCCAAGTTATATATCAAGCGTACGATGTCGCCTTGAAGCACATTGGTCTTGATAAAGAGTCGGGCAAAGTTTGGCAGGACTATGTGAACTTCATCAAGTCCGGGCCGGGCAACATTGGAGGTAGCGGTTGGCAAGACCAGCAAAAAATGGACTCTCTCCGCAAGATTTACCAACGTGCCATTTGCATTCCCCATCAATTTACAAACCTTCTATGGAAGGAATACGATGGGTTCGAGATGGGGTTGAACAAGATGACGGTAAGCTTTTAATGAATGACTACGGGAGGCAATGCTAAGACCCACTGTCAGGGTCGAAAATTCCTCCAAGATCAGTCACCTTCCTATATGTCCGCCCGTAGCTCCTACACCGAGCTCCAAAACATCACCCGTAACCTTCATCGAACCACACTTCCCGTCCTGCCACCTGCCCCAGGCTTCGATGGAGATGTTGAATACGCGGAGCAGCTGGACATCTGGATGCGGTGGATCCAATGGGAGAAGGATGACCCTCTGGTGCTCAAGCAAGATGATGTAGCTTCATATAGAGAACGGATCCTATTCGTTTACAAGCATGCACTGATGGCTATGAGATTTTGGCCTGACCTTTGGTGCGAAGCGAGCGATTTCTGCTTTGCTAATAATCTGGAATCGGAAGGCAATGATTTTCTGACCCACGGTATCGCTGCAAATCCTGAGAGTTGTCTGCTAGCCTTCAAGCGTGCAGATCGTATAGAGCTTTCCACAACAAATGAAGAGGGTGACGAGAGTGCAGTCCGTCGTGGGGCTGCTGTTCGTGAACCTTACGATGGGGTTCTTGACGCTCTCTATGAGCTGATCGCAAAGTCCAAGCTGCGTGAGGCCCAAGAACTTGCTCGCATCGAGTCCAGTTACACCGATTCCGGCGACCATCCGTCAAACGGTGCCAAACCGGAAGACGATAATGAATTGGGTGAGCAGGACGAGGACGAGGATGACAAGGAGAAGCAGAAAGCCGCACAGCTTGAGGCTGTGAAGAATTCCTATGCCATACATACTCAAATGCTATCTAAGACCCTGTCACACGTCTGGATTGCCCTGATACGGGCTATGCGACGTATACAAGGTAAAGGTAAGGTCAACGATACACCTGCTGGCCTGAGAGGTACCTTTGCCGACGCACGTAAGCGGGGACGCATAACGAGTGATGTCTATTCTGCATGCGCCTTGATTGAATTCCATTGCTACGAGGTGGAAACTGGCAAGAAGATCTTCGAGCGTGGACTGAAGCTTTTCCCTGAGGATGAGACATTTGCACTGCAATTCATCAAGCATCTTGTGGCTAACAATGATCACACCAGTAAGTTTGCGCTTTTGTCTGACGGTATGAAGATAGCTAATCGTTCGCAGACGCCAGAGTTACCTTCGAAACTGCAGTCAACAAGCTAGCGCAGAAGCCTGAAACAGTCTCAAAAGCAAAGCCACTTTACGTCTTCTTTCACGATTTCGAGTCTCGCTATGGCGAATTGTCCCAGATCGTTAAGCTCGAGAAGCGTATGAAGGCCCTATTTCCTGATGATCCTACATTAGCAAAATTTTCAAGCCGCTTCGTCGAGCAAGGCTTCGACCCTACCGTCATCAGGCCGATCGTGTCTCCAGCCACGCAGACCAAGATCAAGGCTATTCCGAGTATTGAGAATGGCACCTTAGCGCAGGGATCGCCACCTAATCGCTTCAACCCAGATATACCTTCGCCCAAGCGCCCGCTGCCTCTCGAAGATTCCGATAACGAGGGTAGTCGCCCACAGAAGCTCGCTCGTACAACTCGTGACGTATCGCCTCTCAAAGGAGCAGCAGGCCGACGTCTTGATCAACAAAAGCGAAGCCGGCAGCAGCCCGAGATGCCACTTTTCAACAACAAAATTAACAATAATGATCAGCTTATCCCGATACCGCCTCCTCCTCCTCCTCCCCTTCCTCGAGACGTCATGTTCCTGCTCAGTATCATTCCCAAGGCCGAGACTTATCACGCAACAAAATTCAGCGCAGAGTCACTGGTGAGGCTCATACGCGATACACACATCCCTCCGAGCATGGCCCAGCTGCCACCCCCGCCAATGAGTAGAGGGCCACCGCCGCCCCAACAGATGCCTCTATATCAGCCGAATCCGCCGATGCAAACGCCGATGCAAGCGCCGATGCAAACACAGATGCAACCGCCAATGCATGGCCAGTACAATGGACAATTCAATGGTAGGCATCGCGATTTCTCTTCTGCGCCTGCTCCCTTTAGTCACACTCAAACCCAATCCCAACAAATGTCCCCTGGAGAGGATTCGAAGGTTGGAAGACAGACTCCAGCCTAGGTGGCCTTCTGAATGTCTGGGAGTCCCCCAGTCTTCGATCGATTGACCAGCTCGAGGGCTGCTGGTTGGGCCTGTATGGCTATCCTCAAACGCACTCGGGCATAAGAAGTATATCATTGAACCCCTGTTAACAGATCTCAGGTCCCTACCCTTACCAGCGATGACGGCTTCTTCCGCATATGGTTTCACTCATCCCACCTTCAACCGACCATGACCGGAGATTATAACCCGGGCCGGTAATCGTTTCCACATCCGTCGTTCCCGATGTCCCCAAATGAATCCTACTCGACATTACTTTCCATGGTGCTTACTGTGAGAAAATTGTGTTTTACATTGTTAGTATGCGGCTGCTACCGAATTGACTGGAAAGCGGATATCCACTCAAAGGCGTTGATGGTTGATTGAATCTGAGCGAATAGTGGCGTGTTCGAGAGGAGATCGGTGAGAAGATGGCATCTTGTACGATACAGTAGGTTTGGTAGAGCTCGCGATGTCATAGACCAACTCACAGGTTGAAATTGCAAATTTGTGCTGTTATGCCTACGTTGTGCTACAAAACTACATGGGAATCGAGTCACTATCTCTCAACTGCAATACCTTGTTGTCTGGAGAGGTCTCACACAAAGGCATGCCCTCAAATCACTGTCTCCAATCAACGTCAAGTCTTTTCCTCAGTCCATGCCCCACTTCATTAACACTCCATCGGCCCTCGTATTTTGTTGCCACTGCGCCCGTGATATCAAGGCTAATTCAAGAGCTACTCCTGTTGTACGACGACCTACCGGGGACGTCCAGAAATAGCGAGAGATGCGACGGCCGTAAGTAATCTATGAAAGACACAGATTCGTGGGTGATATAGACACCACAGATAACTGTCTACTGATAGTAGTGACATTACTAAATGTCCTGGTGGGACAAATTATAGAAATAGTTCTAGTGTCCGCGATTGGCCCATGAATATCGTGGACACCACCGGAGTTTCCACGGACTTCTCGACATGTCACTGATGTCACTTTGTATATTTAGCTACATACACGGTAAGGGTTGGTGCATGATATTTGGTGTTCACCCGCCAACAAGAAACGCCACAATCAGCGCTAACGGCGGCCCGCCGGCTCAAGCGAATTTCCCCACCAGGATCCCACACACCCACAGACGTCACATTCCCTGAGCATTGAACGCCTGCCCGCTGTCAGAACCATTGACACTTCAACATGTTGACAAGAATCAGACCTTAATCCTACCTTACCAACCGATGCCTCCAGGACGGTGCGAGCTGATCAATTGTCGCCGCTCATAAGGTTTAACAGGCGCGTGCCAAGACGCGCGTGGCTTATCGGCCTCTCAAGAAATAAACAGCACCTCTTATCGAACGTTCCTGCTCTTTCTTACAACCATTACGACTCATCTCTCTACCTTCAATCTTCCTCCACCTCCCCTTATTCTTTTCCTTCTTCTTCCTCACTCATTGCTACGACTAACTTCTTCATCCGTACAATCAACAACTTCATCAGTTGACCGTTTCATCAAGTGTTCATCGTACTCTGCTCCTGGAGCACACGATAGCACAGTGCAGCTGAAACACGTCAACTCATCTTCACCTTGACAACCATCTTTTTCTTCCTTACTAGGTCGACTTGATTGGACTCGCCCACACTTTAAATTGCAACTACTGCGGCACTCCATCGTAAGCCATCTCATCCATTGATTGGGATCAATATCAGCGTAGGCATCAAATTCCAGAACATAACGAACCTGTCATGCACCCCTGATCATCTTGCTTCTCCTCATCCTCACCTCAAACGTCCCCCAAAGCTGCATCAACCATCAACCTCCTCATCTGCACACTTTATTGCAACCCTCACATAACACACTCATCTCTCATCGTTTGTATCTTCTCCACAACCACAACGCCTTTCGCATTACAACCCTTGCAAATCGCTCCGAGACTTTCACCTCTTCTCTGCTCATCTCACAGTCACTATCATTTCTTCTGGAGAGCACCAGCTTGCCATTTCTTCTGCAACGTTCGCCTCATTATTACTCTGTCGTTTGATGCTCTGCTGACCTTTCATCACTTCTCGTAAAGCAGCAGTCATGCCTTCTCAGACGAAGAATCGTGGCAAGCCCAAGGCTGGGCAGTCTTCTGCGCCCCCTCGGACTGATGCACCCCAGCAGTCCTTCGATGGACCCGATGACTCTCCAGGACGTGGCCGTGGTGGTTCCGCTGCTGGCCCACCTGCCTCCTCACGTGGCCCTTCCCAAACTAGAGCCACGAGCCAAACACGTCGAGTCGACCCTGCGCGCGATAGAACCGCTGCACCAATGTTGCTCAGGAACGTAGATTTCGGCGGCCAGGCTTACGATTTATTCTCCTCCGTAAGTGGTAGAATTCCCTAGGTGCCAATTCGTGTCGTTCCCCCACTTCACAGTATACCCCTCTGCGATTTGCCTTTGAGTCGAGAGATATTGAAAAGGCGTCACGCAACTCGTGAAAGGCCTCCGGCTTCCTGCATTCTTCGATCACTACAGACGAGGAAGCTTCGTGTTATTCAATACGCCTGTTACCTGCCTTCCCTCCTCCTATTGTTTCTGTCACGCTCCCTTCTTTCGGATGCCCCCGGGAAATCCAAAAACTGCTTCACATCTTCTTCATTGGTAGAAATCCTCAGCCGTCGTCACGGCTTCACGCTTCCTGTGTCTTCCTAAGACCTTCACGTCTCCCTTTCTTTCTCCATTCACGCACGCAGGCCTCTAGCCCGGCGTCCAACAGCATATAAACCCCTTCCTATTCAACCATCTCTGTCTCTCTTACCACATCCCATCCACATACATCTCCAGCCTCATTCAACATCTCCATCCTCAACATCCTCACCCTCCATCATCCAATCAAATAATCATTCATCCTCTGCATTCACCAAGCGCTACTACAGTCTTCAGTCCAATTGAAGCTGCCAGCAATTGGTAATCTCTTTACTCATAATACTCGACCTATTCCAAGCTAGATTGGCAGCCTGATCCATCATCATGTCTTCTAATCCGGCCTCAAAGCCCGATCTTTCCTCAAACACTCCTGATATCCCAACTGGCTTGCCTACCAAGCCCTTCAACGAAGAACAATGGCTGTTGACTAATCCGTTTCGTGAGCAGATGCCTAGTGAGTTGTCCAAGCGCGCTGGGAAATTCGGCAAGCTAGGCAAGAAGGCTACTATCGAGGTCAATTCCCACGCTATCCTGACTTGGCCCGATAAGAGCGTCTATCAGTACGATGTAAGTCAGGATCCATTGACATTGTGAGAAGCTTAGCTGAATTTGATTCAATCCCAGATCTTGATCGGATCTGGCACCGAGAAGCGCGGCCTCATCAAGGCAATCTGGGCCACAAATGCTGTCCAGCAACACCTCGGCAGAGGCTTTATCTTCGATGGCAACAAGATTGGCTGGTAAAATTTGCCATGCCTTAATCTTCCTCGCACTATCTAATTTCAATAGGGCCCCCACCGATATCAAACCCACTCGGATTGTCGTTGACCTTGATGCCGAGAAGGGCGTCGAGCCTCGTGCTCCAAATCCCGCCAAGCCCGACGAACGTTCGAATGTCCACAATGTCTTCATCAAAAAGGCGAATAACCACGGAGTAAATCTGCATCTCATCAAAGACTATCTCGATGGGAGGAGCGACTTCAATAACGGTATCTTAGAAGCAATCAGTAAGTATGAACTTCTATAAAGTAACCTTGATTGCTCATCACGGTGTCTAGACTTTCTGGACCACTTGCTTCGTGAGACTCCTTCAAAGAGCCTCATAAATCTTCGTCGTTCCTACTTCGCGCGTACCGACACGGAGTCAAGCCGGACTTTACTTGACGGTGGTGTTGAGGCCATGCGTGGCGTGTACCAGTCCATTCGTATGGCAGAGGTACCGTTGCATGTGCGAATGATTTATGATACAATCTGACACCATGACAGGGAAAGCGATTGGTGGTTAATGTAGATATTTCACACTCTTGCTTTTGGCATGAAGCTTCCATTGTCCAGCTTGGATTTCAAATGTCTGGTCTACATTCTCAAGAGTCATTCATACAAGGTTGCGTGCCTAAACCGGATGGTACACCTGGCTACGTCTTTCCCTTGTTGAAGCGTCTCGTAAAGAATAACTTCATCGTCAAGCATCGTGGACAGGCCGTTGGCGCCGGTAAGTCCCCGCAGGTTCTCTAAGACTCAGAGTCCAGTCAGACTAACATTTAAATAGACGCCAAAGTATGGAATATCAAGCGGATATCCAACAAGAATGCTAAGACGCACGAGTTTGAGGTGATTAACAAGGAGACTGGCAAGCGAGAGAAAACCAATGTGTTCGCCTACTACCAGAAGCGGTATAACGTCCGCATCGATAAGTGGCAATTACCACTTCTAGAGACCCAGAAGCGGGACGTTCTCTTTCCTATGGAGTTAGCGATTATGGCTCCTGCTCAGAAATACCCTTACAAGCTTAATGAGAAGCAGGTATGAAACACTTCGTATCTATTAGATGATGGCTACTAATAATTATACTAGACTGCCAACATGATCAAGTTCGCCGTCTCTAGGCCACCCGTTCGTCGTGCTGCTATGCAGACCGGCTTAAAGCTTCTCCGCTGGAACGAAGATCCTATGCTCAAAGGATATAATATGAGGATTAGTGAGGATATGATGAAGACTAATGCCCGTATCCTGGAGCCACCTGAAGTCCTGTTCGCAAAGAATGCGACAGCGAAGCCTTTGTACTCCGGCCGCTGGGATTTAAGAGGTAAAGTCTTCTTCTTGCCTAATACCGCTCCTCTTAAATCCTGGGGTATCGTCGTCCTTGCGTCTAGGGACCGCTCGCCCCCTCCTACCCGTGAGCAGATTAATAACTTCAAGAGGAATTTTCTGGATCTTTACCGCGGTCATGGCGGCATCGTCGTGGAGCGTGAGCCCGTAATCGTCACAGGAGAGGCCGACGACGCTAATGCGATCGCCAAATGTTTCCAGCAAGCTGGCGATAAAGCCAACGCTCGACCGCAGATGATCATGGTCATCCTATCAAATAAGGCTTCGGATGTGTATCACCGCGTGAAGAAGAACTGTGACTGCCGCTTTGGGGTCATGTCACAATGTGTACAGGCCAGCCATGTCATCAAAAACGCTCCTCAGTATTGCTCGAACGTCCTGATGAAGTTCAATTGCAAGCTGGGAGGCACCACGTCGGCAATCAAGGCGGTAAGTGGCCTTAGCGAGCAAGCATACATTGGCTGACCGTTCCTAGAAAATGCCGCACTTCACTGTTCCCACTATGATCATCGGAGCCGATGTCTCTCATGCAGCACCGGGTCTCGAGCAAGCGTCCATGGCTGCTATGACTGTCTCACTCGACAAGACCTGCTCTCGCTATGGTGCAGCCGTCCAGTCCAATGGTTCGCGTGTTGAGATGATCACTGGGACCAATATCACCGGGATGCTTCTTCCTCTTGTAGACTGGTGGATCAAGAACGTTGGCCGTGGCCAATTGCCCAAGCACGTTTACTACTTCCGCGATGGTGTTTCTGAGGCGCAGTATATTAATACTCTGAAGTACGAAGTTGCAGATATAAAGCTCGTTTTCGATCAGCTTGGCAATAAGGATCCCTCTCGTATGGTATGTTTGTGCTGATCAATTAATCTGTGGCTAAAGGCTAATCTTCTCCACAGCCCAAGTTCACTGTCGTCGTGGCTGAGAAGCGACATCACATTCGCTTCTTTCCCCCAGCGGGTCCTGCCTCTGACAAGAACGGCAATCCAGTGCCGGGGGTCATTGTTGATAGAGACGTTACTCACCCGTTCGACAATGATGTTTACCTCTGCTCGCATTCTGCGATTCAGGGTACAGCTCGGCCAACACATTACTCGATCATCATGGATGAGATGGGCGTCGACGTCGACAAATTCCAGGCAATGCTCTATGAGTCCTGCTATCAATATCAGCGAGCTACCACCCCTGTCTCCCTCTGTAAGACGATCCTAGATTTTGGAGATAGAGTGCTAACCATTGATAGTCCCCGCTGTCTACTATGCTCACTTGGCGTCCAAGCGAGGAGAATCTCATATTGACATGGCACACCCTGACCGTACGAAGCTACTTGCAGAGCGTGCTCAGCATCCCGGTAGGGAGGTGTCTTCGCACTCAGCTGAGATGAAGTCGGAGACCGAATGGCCCAAGCTGCTGCCGTTCGCGCTTGTAAACAACATTCATCTGGGCATGTGGTTCATTTGAGACTGCTTTTCCAGCACTTCGAGTCGCTTTATGCGAATTAACGGCCCTGATCATGTCTATCATTAACGACACCAGCGAGCATGTATTTCCTCTGCCGATACCCCATCATAAGCAAGTGTAGCTTGCTGCATGCACCGGCTCCCCTAGCCATTCACGACCACACATGCACATCATGTATGCTTTTCCTAGCATAGATAGCAAATTCAGATAGGAGATCAACCAACAATCGAAATGTTGTATCATCAAGATCGTTTGCCATTTGTCCTTTTGTGACTTCTTGCATACCTATGATGCGTTGCTAAAGATGGGTTTGACCAAGCGTGACGACTTGATGGGTCGGAAGGTAGGTTGTAACAATTTCCCAACTCGGGTTTTCGCTCTTCTCGAATGTGAAATCTGGTGTGCATTGGAGATGTATTGAGTTGTCTAATATGCATTGAGTTATCTACAGTACGTGTACACAGTACATATCCACAGTACGAGGTTAATGTAGTCGAGGTGAGTCAAAGCTATTTGATGTCGGTGTTGTACGATGACGGCTCTTGAAAATCCTATTTTGTGGAAGGGCTGTTGTGTGGAATGATGAACTATGGAATAGGTGTATTGTGGAATTTGCAGTATGATGGAGAGAGAGAGAGAGAGAGGGTATTTTGAGGGAAGGGGGGGTGAAAATGCAGTAGCGAGTTCTTGGACTGAGATTGGGGGTTTGTCCTTTGGCGAAGGGTGGATAATGACTGGGATTGGAGGCGAGGAGGGTTTGGGGTTGGAGGGGGGATAGGTAAGGGGAGAGGGGGAGGATTGGTAGATGGAGGACAGGTGGAGGGAGGAGGAGGGAAGAGGGAGGGAAGAGGGAGGGAAGAGGGAGGGAAGAGGGAGGGAAGAGGGAGGAGGTGGAGTGAGGGAGGAGGGTTCAGCTTGTTCTATAGCTAACAGCTTATGGCGAGTCGTATTATGAGACAGAGGGCCTCATTTGTGGGATATGGTGTCGTGATCCGGCGCATGGCGGCTGTGTTTCGAGGGATGGTCACTGGGTATGGAGGTGGGTGGAGTGGGAATGGGGTTGGCTTGGGGTGATGGGGATGGGGATAGCTGATGGGGGTTGGAGTTTAGAATAGATATGGGGATAGGGATAGGGATGGGGGTTGGGTTGGTAAAGGAGAAGGAGAAGGAAGAGGAGGGGTAGGTGTAGGTAGGAGGAAGAGGAACGGTAGAGAAGGAGGAAAGGGGAATAGGAATGGAGGAATGGAAGACGGGAGAGAGAAAGCGTCACAACATATAGCTGGCTAGCGATGGGCCCTGAACTACGATAAGCATGAGAGATGAATGTAGATACAACTATGGTATAGAAGGGACTGATTCGGCGCATGGGTCAAGGTAAGGTAGCTTTCGAAGGGGTGTTTTACTTGTTGTTGGAAAAGGGGAAGGGGAGGAGGGATGGGGGATAGGAGATAGATACAGATTTTAAGATGAAGAGAGTTGGAAGGCGGCGAGTCTTTCTTGTGATGAGTTGGAAGGGGGAGGATATGAGGGGAGGGGATAGGTGATGATACGAGAGAAAGGGGGTAAGGGGGTGAGGGGAGAAATATGTAAGTAGAGCCATTGTACCAGACTATTATATCTGCGGCAAATTGGAAATTCGAATCTTGTGCGTTTGTAGACATCGTTTTCTTTTTCGTGAATAGGTGAGGTTGTGAGGATGTGAGGATCTGGGTAGATGACTGGGGAAAAGGGGTGTTTTTGAGATTTCGCATCGAGAATTGATTTGGAGTGAGAAGAGTGAAAGAAAGGGTTGGAAGCTGCGGATGGAGGTTTAGTACTGAATTTGAGGGGGCATGGAGGTTTGTTGATCGTCAGTGTTCCACGGACTGAGGTAGAAGGCAAAGCGGCTCTTTGATGTTTGCTATGCTATACTAGCAAGGACGTATGAACGATGATGCGGCGTGCCTTTGTTCTGTTCTAGTTCTATCCGGTCGTCTATATATCATAAGTGCCATGACCGACATCACGCATCAAGTACCAAGCTCCCACGATGCAATGATCCACTACCGCACCCCGTCCCGCCCCTGCTCCCGCACCCACTCCCTCCACCGCCTCCACTCCTCCCACCCCAGACTCCTCTTCGACCCCTCATACCTCACCACCTCCATCGGCCCCCTCAGATCCTTCCACCCCCTGACCCTCGACCCGCTGCTCAACCCGGCCTTGCGCATCAGACTCGTTAGCGTCTCCTCTTTCGTCCAGCCCTGCTCGAGGGCGACGTCGGGCAGGTAGGTGGCGCTGTAGCGTTTGCCGTGGTGGGTGAAGGCGATGCGGATGCCGTGGGTGCCGAGGGTCCAGTCTAGAGGGTTTTGGGCGGGGTGGAAGTTTGTGAGGAGGGTGGTGCTGTTGCTGAGGTGGGGGAGTTCGGGGGGGGAGATGGGGGGGAAGCGGGTGTCGTCGAAGGCACTTTTTGAGGGAGATGGTGGTTAGAAATGGGGTTTGTGGTGTTGTGGTCTGGGGGGGGGGATGTGGCTTACGCTGTTAGGGCGTAGCTTTTCAGTCCCGTTGAGAGATTTTGCGCGTCGAAGGTGCCGATGCAGCCTCGTAAGGACTTATGGCCTCTTGAAGAGAGGGTGTTCCAGGTTACGAAGAGCGGATGAGCTTCCTCTTTTGGGGGTATGGTGGGTGAGGGCTGTTTGGAGCGATTGAAGGAGAAGAAGGAGGAGTTGGAAGAGGATTTGGATGCGGTGTTCAAGGCTGCTTGGGATGAAGTTGCTGAGAGCGAGGAAGGCGTTGAGGAGGAGGAGGTGGAAGAGGGCGAAGACGATGAGGGGGCCTGCAGCCGCGATATACTTGGAAGTTGTAGAGTAGCTGTTGTGGATTTTGATTCCTCTCCCGCTTGTTCGCCTTCGGGGTCATCTTCAGAGTCTACTTCCTCCATATCGCTATCCTCTTCATCATCTGGAGCATCCCCTGGAACGCCAGGTTCCTTCCCGTCCTGCTCCGCGGCCTTCTCAGCTGTGGGCTTAATGAGCGATTGGTATTCTCTCCATGAATCCTGTACTTGTTGGTATGAAAGCGGCTCACGGTCCTGGAGACTGGCGGCGAGTACTTCGAAGCAGTAGGCGCAGTGGCCTGTCGTCGCCATCCGAGGAGCTGGAGATTGTAGAGCTTCAGGAGGCTAGCTGTCACTTGTAAGCTCCGCTAGCCTTATCTAATCCATAAGCGCTGGATTGATGGGGAGCTAACCTATATTAGGAAAGTATCGCCTGTTCGATTGTTTACTTTCTGCAATAGAAGCGAGTTGAAGGTTTTTCCACGTAGAATTCACTCAGCAATTGCTCTTCTTTCAGCGACATGGGGTGTATGGAGAACCTATCTTTCTTTACTCGGTCGCCCGTTTCTCAGAAGATACATCCTGTTCATGCAGTCAGTAGGAAGGGTATACTAAAGCGCTATCCAAGTCCTCGAAACCCCGTCAAGTGCGCGATCGAAGCGCGCCATGTACCCTCTCTATCATGATTTCCTATTCGACAGCAAGCCGAGAAGTCCTCTGATCCTACATTTGAACGCCATAAGATTGAAAGCGGTCCCGTACGACGGACCGATCAGCGGAGCTTTCTTCCTCCGATATCAACGCAACCATTACGTTCTGGTTATGCATCTACCAGCATAATATTCCATACGAGGCGGAAATTTTGGACCTCCTCCCACAATCTTTCTACCCTATATCTCATTCCAAAATAAAACTATCAATAATGTTACGCTTCTCGAAAATCTAGTTGCATAGCTGTTGGACTCTACCCTGGAAAGTCCTACAGATATCCATTGTAGAAAATAAAGCCAAAAAAGAAGACTTATACGTCCAGAAAACTAGATTTCTCATCAATCCAGGACGGACGATCAAGAACAGTAATACAGCCATCATCACAGACTTTGTCTTTCCAGCAGTACAAGCAAGGAACGTTAATGCTCGTAAACCTTTTTCACTCAGACACGACCCTATCACTGACCTCAGTCCCCGCCAAACCCTTTTGTCTAGAATACCAGAATATAAGCACCAGGCCAACGACGATCGGTCCACATCAGGTTCTTCCTATCCCCTAGCTTATCGCCCTCCACTACATTCCCATCCCCCAAACAACCCAATGCATCTAACTCAAGATCCCTCACAATCTCTTCATCATTAGAACCAGCCCAACGCCTCCACCCTTTGTTCCCCAGAATTCCCTTAACTCCCAAAACCCCCAAACCCACTAAAAGCCTCTCCATAATGCCACACCAGATCATCTCTCAAGCATTTCGAAATATAGGCTTGTTACGTTCCTGACACAAGTCTGATGCTCTTGCCCCTTTATATCCCTAATCGATCACATACGCACAAACTATGTCGTTGTGGTATTCATGGGTTGTTCATCTTTCCTACGATGTCTGTAAATAAACCATATCGCACACTTCAATTTCCGGAAATCCCACCAATTACAGCAACATCCCACGATGATAGGAGCCATGACTCACTCACTCCTGGCCTTATCATACGGTACTAATCTCAATACTCACCTCAAATCAAACCCTACAGCGACAATTCAAATCCCCAGGATATTATATATCACTACTCCTCCCTCACCACCCACATACGCTACACTTGACCGAAATCCCAACCAGGACTGAGCCATTCTAGTCTATCTCCCATATTACAACATCATCGAGCAAGTATATCTGAACTCACACTCGAATTTTTCATGCGTCCATTACAAAAGATATGAAAACCTACTACGTGACAGATTTGAAGTTTGTAGTTGATGAGATTGGAAGGCGAAAGGATGTGATTTGGGAAGGAAAATTCGTGGTTGAAGGATATGGATGTAGAGGATTGCGAGGGATTTTTCTGCTTCGTGGTGGGGTCAAGGCGAGTTTTGTCTTTGATTGAATTGCATGCTCGCTTATAAATTTTGCGTAATTTTGGAACAGAGATTTGGGCATCTGGTCTACTAGCTTGGGCACAAGCACGCTTTGGATATCTCCGAATAATAAATGAAGGCGTGTAGAAAAGAGGGAGACATCATTCCCACCGCCGAGAATTCATCCCTGCTGACCGAAAGCACGATCGGGCTTTGACAAGGCTTGAGAGATAGGAATATATGAATAGCATGTCGACGGACTTTCCGAAATCAGCAAAGTGAACATATTGAATCAGGATATAGAACTCGAAAGACTGATCCGAGACCAGATAAGTAAGAATTCGAAATAACTGTCGTTGCAAAGACGAGATTCCAGACTCGAGCCGCAGCTTGCTTTGCTTGGACTTCCGCTCCTGGATTGCGTGAACATATTATGACCTCGCCAGTGCCTGCTGTGCCTGCTGTGCTTGCCCCCAAAGCCCCCTACTGGTCTCCTCCACCCGTCTCTGCTGCTCTCTGATCTGCGCCCCCGTCTGCCCTCTAGCATTTCCCCGGCTGTCGATCTCCATCCGATTGCCTCCCTGCCCAGTGAACTTCTCTTGCTGATTGTCCTGCTCGTTGTTCTGCGCGTTGTTCTGCCGGAAGCTCTGCTCATTATTCTGCTTGGTCCTCGGATTTGTACTCATCGCCCCCTCCATCATTTTCGCCGCTCCCCCTTCTCTCAGCTTATTGATTGCCCGGATAGTATCGATAGCCGAATGTAACGTTCTCCTTGCATTGAAGTTCTTCTTTATCACCGGCAGCAGGTCTCCACCTTGTTGTCGTCCTTCCCTTTCCCTTGCTTCATCGTTGACAAAAGGATGTTGTAGAGCTTCGTGGGCTGTCATGCGCTGTTGGGGGTCGATGGTGAGGCAGCGCTTGATAAATTCGCGTGCGGAGAGAGAGACGGAGCGCCAGTATTCGAGAGGCGTGAAGGAGTAGTCAGCGACAAGGATGGCTTGCATTTCTTCGAGGTTGGAGTCGCGGTCGAAGGGCGTGTAGCCGCAGAGCAGGAAGTAGGTTATCACACCTATTGCCCACGCGTCGCTATAAGTTGCGTTAGAGATGGAAGAGTAATTGAGGGACCGACTGGAGAACGTACACTGGCTTTCCGTGTCCAGTCTTGTTGAAGATCTCGGGCGCCATGTACCCAGGTGTACCACATGTTGTGGTGAGAACATGGAATGCTTCTTCGTCCATTATCCTCGAGAGCCCAAAATCGGCTATGAGGAGGTCTGCATTATCCTCGGGTGTGCGGAATAGGAGATTCTCAGGTTTCAAGTCGCGGTGGACTATGCCATGGTCATGGAGGTAGGCTACCGCGGAGAGTGTTGCTCGTATCAGATCTGCAGCATCAGACTCATAATAACTGCCTTTCCTACATATTCGGTCGAAGAGTTCACCGCCGAGGGCAAGGTCTGTTACTAAGTATACTGCGCTTGGTGTTAGTCAATGTCCGAGTCGACTGATATCCTCATGACTATACAGTTGTTCATGGTCTCAAAGTAATCCACCAAAGTTAGAATATTTTGATGACCCATTGACACCTTTTTCAGAACGGCAATCTCGTTCCGAACCTGTCATATCAGGTATGAGCTCACTTCTACTCTGGCCCTCAGTCTCGGCCGGTCCATCTAGGGTACACCAACCATATGTTCCCTTCCCTGCATCATCCGCTTATTGATGACCTTAGCCGCATAGTATCTTCCCGTATCTATATGTACACATTCTTTGACCACGGAGTAGCTCCCAGCGCCGAGTGTCTTTCCTGTTTTGTACCTGCAAGGCTGGATCTGCGGCTTTGGTACCTCTTGCTGGTTCGAGGGAGCCATCGTGTATTGTATATAAAGGCGCAACAGCAGCGATTACCGGGGAGATCCGCCACAGCAAGATCAGTCCGGGCGCCCAGCAGCTGGGGGCAGTATAATGAAGCTGTCGGGCGTGAAGTATTGCAAATCACTAGGTGAGGATTATTGATGCTCAATCAAAGGCAGTTGAGTAGACGACACTGTGGGCCCTGCGAACGACGACTGGTGGATAACGAACGTGAACAAATCACCATTGATAATTGGCGTGCACTGTTGTTAGATATGAAGTCGTTGTCCGAGTTGTTGGAATTAAATCGAGTAGGAGCTGAAGCACGGGCGGGGTGCGTGGGGTTGTGTGCGGAGATTTACCGTGTGCAAAATCAATGTCATTGGTGTGCTGCAAGACCCTGACCCCGACCCGGCGAATTGCAGCAAAGTTGCTGACTTTGTTACGCCTATATAACTATGCTACCTAACATTCAACGCTTATAATATATAACTAAGTAGGCTAAAAGATATATATTTATCTAAGGTATCTAATACTTTAAAAATTATAGAAATCCGTCCGTTAGCGATAAAGATATGACTGATCCTATGAATTTACCTATTAAATCCATAGGTCTTGGTAGTCTTAGCACCGCTTTACCCGCTATGCCTGTGCTTATACCTTCCTAACGTACCCTACTAGTAATAACGACTTATAATAATTATCTAAGTCGGCTAAAAGATGCGCATTTGTCTAAGGTATCTAATGCTTTAAAAATTATAGAAATCCGTCTACGTACGTGGAAGATATGACTGATTTTATGAGTATGTCGAGCCTACATTTTTGCTGCAATTCGTGGGGTTGGGGTCAGGGTCTTGCAGCACACCAATGACATTGATTTTGCACACGGTAAATTGCGGCGTGAATTTCGCTGATTCGCCATCGCACTTACGGTCTCGAATTCGGCCGAGAGTGGCATATACAGCAGCAATTCATTAGCAACATTGATGTTTTGCTAGTGGTTACACCGTTTGATCCCTGACCCTCCTTCCCCTTTCACATGCTCCCATTCCGACTTACGCTCCTACTCCTACTTGTATCAAGTATACCCATGCCTCTGACCTTGAATACACTTCCAGCCCAGTCACTGAACATATCTGGATCCCATGCCTCATCATCCCTCCCTTTCCCCTTTTTGCTTAATTGTTTTCCGTTCTGTCGTTTCTCGGCCGTATACATGTCATAGAATGTTTCGTAATTCTGAATCACTTGATCCTGCACCGCTGCCACAAGCGTCTCCTTGGTCCTTACATCATCGAGATACTCGTCAAGCTTCTTTCGCAGGAACTGGACTTCCTTTTCAGCAACCTTTTGAATTACATTGACTGCCTGAGGAGCGTCGAATCCTCTCTTGGCCGTTGCCGATGCGTCGACCGGCTTGGTCATTCGGGACGCGAAGTCGCTCGTCAGGTCATTGATTACTGTCCTCAGGCTGCCGTCCAGTTCAACCTTGGCATCGAGCATATTCTCGACAACCTTAGGTAAGAGACCAACCCCCATGATACGCCAAAGGTTTCTGGGATCGAACAACCCACCCCTTTCGCGAAGCTCCCAGAAAGTGTTGGTGACGCTCGAGAAATCGAACGAGACCTCTGGAGTAACATACTCGATGTCAAAGGCAACGATTTGCTGTTTGAGGATCAAAAGATGTTTGATCAGGAAGAGACGCCCATCAGCCGCTGTGTTGCTACTTTTCTGGGTGACGAGACTGGCGGCATGTTGTAGGGAGAGGGTAGTTTGGTGAACGATATTATGAGCTAAGTCGTCAAAGACAGTAGACTGAGAGTTCCTTAGCCTACAACAAACGTCAGGGTTTACCGCCGACTTACGTTCACGAGACGATATATTCGACTAAGTAGCCATATTGCTTTTCGAAGGGTTGGATACCAGCCCTGAAACGCTGCTTCGGTATCGAATCCCCACCGCCCGCTCGGTGAGTCGCCCTCTTCGACGACCATGGGGGTTTTGGGCATGGGAGTAGTGGGCTCAGCAATCGAGCCTTTTCTTTCATGGGTCGCAGCAGGCCCTTTTGACTTTGTACCTGAGAGCGAAACTTGTCGATTGCGGGCCGGATAGTCCACTTCCTCTTTCTTGGGCTTGTACCTTTCAATCTCGTCACGCAAGATAGCTTGAGCGCGAAAGACGAGTCGGGTCTGAGCCTCTTCGAGTGCCTCGTGAATGAGTAGTGCAAAGTCGAATTGATTCGTCTCCATTGGTTCGGCTTCTTCGTCTTGATCATGCATATAACGAGTTTGCAGCAGTGTACAAAGCTCACACAGCTTCAGTATCTGAGTTTCATGGATAATCCTGGGTCGTAGATGATCATACAAAGGTTCGGAAACTGATTCTAGAAAATCGTAGAGTCCATCACCCCCTTCAAACCATTCCTGCCAAAGCTCGTATTCGTCGGAGCAAATTCCACGAGTGTAGCCAATGGCGCTTCGCGCAAAGGACACCAATTCTCTAGAAGTGCTAGGCGCCTTTGCGATATCTGCAATTTTCTTCCTCGCAAGAGGGATAACTAATTTGCCACGCGTAGCAGAGTAGCTTGTATAGAGCTCATTCATCAAGCTTTGATACTCAGCTTCTCCGCCCGGCTCAGCACCTACTGGCAGGACAGCCCGCTTGCGGATCTCCTGCGCGACCTCCTTGAGTTCTGATGCACCGAAACGAAATTTGGCGTAAAGAAGTGCAGACATCGTGGTATCATTCAATTGCTTGTCAGCAATTCTCCTTGACACGTCGGATGCTATTTCTCGCAGGGCGCCGACGAAGTGGACACGAATCAAGGTCAATCCTCTGGTCATTAGCGAGCGGTACCGAGATTTGTAGGTTGCTGCTTCTCGGTGGTTTGACTGTTCCGATCAGTTTTATAACTTCGAAATCCAAGCTTCTGACTTACGTGGACTGTCATGTAGCTCAGACAGTCGTCCAACCTCGCGAGCATCTCGGAAAATTCCTTACTTCTCACAAAATTCCCAGCTCCCGGTGCATTCAGCCTTCTCGTGACTGGCTCCAGGTAATTGTAGTATTTGAGATTTTGGTCAAGATCATCTGCCAGACCTTCAATCCGCTTCTGCTCACCAAGCAGCCCCTCACATTGCTTCCGGAATATCGTAGTCTGCGCCTCGACTTCCTTGAATGAATCGGCGAGCGAAGCCAGGAGACTGAGCGTTGACGATGTGTCCGACAACAACGAGTCCAGATGCGAATGTGACAACTGCAGTTGTCTATGATACGCTGTGTAGTCATCATGACTTGAGTCTAGTAGATCGCGTTCCAGCTCATTATACCAATCAGCGAATTCAAGCTCGCTGTGTATTGCTTTCTCTTTGGTCTTTGTATCCTTAGCAGCTCGTGACGTTTGACTTGCTCTCCGCACCAATTCGGCTTTCCCACCTTCGACTGGGCTTAGGACTGCTTTGACAGCATCGTGGAAGTCACTATACGACTGGGCTCGACGTGCCACTGTAGCTTTCGGTGGTCTGGTAGGCTTTTGAACATTTGCAAGTCCGACACCCTGGTCACCTAGCCGAGCTGCGTCAGCTTGAAAGTCTTCCTGCATGAAACATCAGATGGTATGTGAGCGAGCTGTAGGCATAAGCTCACGTTAGGCTTGTCGAGCAGTGACTGCTTTCTCTTGTGTTTCTGAGGTTTTGCTTGGGCAGGTTGAGCACTGGGATTAAATGAATAGTAGTAAGAGGCGTCATCGTACATTCTTAGTTTCGAAGCCCGCAATTGAAGCTGATGTTCTGGTGGAGGAACTGGAAGTGGGATTGGGGAAGATCTGCCGAGGATATCGTTCTCGAACTGATCAACCTTTCCTCCTCAAGAAATATCATATCAACAATGATCATAAGACGAGCAATGATACGGCAAGGTACGGTCAAAAGCCAATCCTTGTGCTCGTCTATCACTGACTTTGCAGGCCGTCGCTTCGCAGCCCCGCCTCTCAGATCCTGGACTCGATCTCTAGCCACCGAGGTCGACCTTGAAGACGTCGAAAGCTCTCTGGACAACTCCCTCAGGCAGACCCAATCCCTAGAATCCCAAATCCAAGAAAAGACCATCCAGGTTGTTCCCCAAATCGATGCTCGGACTCACGCATCCCAAAATCTTGTGACAGATGGAACTCCTCAAACATATCGGGAGCATAGACGGCGTCGTATGTAGTCTTTGTTCATACTCAAACTTTTGAATTGCTGCTAATGGGCTCGTGGCTCAGAGAACCTGCAAAACCCACTCGGTTCATCCATATCCCGCCACTACGAGCCTCACCACCTTCTCACCCACCCTCCCTCTCCCTCAGAAATAACACATGAACTACTCCTCGCATCTCAAGCCCATCTGGGGCACAAAACATCCCACTGGAACCCTATGAACTCCTGCTACATCTTCGGTATTCGCCAAGGCATTCACATAATTTCCCTCGACGTCACAGCGTCCCACCTCCGCCGTGCTTGTCGAGTCGTCTCTGGTGTCGCCGAAAAGGGAGGCCTAATATTATTCGTGGGAACGAGAGCGGGGCAAGATCGTTGCGTGGTCAAAGCTGCGCAATTAGCAGGCGGTTGTCATCTCTTTGAGAGATGGACCCCTGGTAGTATTACGAATGGACATCAGATACTCGGCACATGTAGGACCAAAGTTGTCGATGAATTCGATCGCGAGATTTCCGGTCACGAGGAGGAACTCCGAGACCGACCTGTCTTGCGCCCTGACCTCGTGGTGTGTCTCAACCCGTTGGAAAACCATGTCATGTTGCATGAATGCGGCCTGAATGCCATACCGACGATTGGCATCGTGGATACGGATGCCAATCCAACATGGGTCACGTATCCGATACCGGCCAATGATGATAGCTTGAGGTGTGTGCAGGTCATTGCAGGGGCACTGGGAAGGGCAGGGGAGGAAGGACAGGAGAAGAGGAGGGTATTAGCGAGGGCAGGGAACGTGACTTATCATCCGGCTGTGTTAGGGAAGGCAATGGCGACGAAGGGCGCTAGAGGGGCGAGGACGGGCGGAAGTGGAGAGGATATTAGAGGATCTCAATGATGATGGTCTGTACAAAGAGCTTGGCATAGAGTCGTGACATAAAGCATTGATGTTGACATCCAAGGAGTATGTACATAACCTTCGTCTATTTGATTGCAGCATGGGTGGAGTTGAGTCCAATTACCTCGTCTATTTCATGGCTCTCATTGTCATCTCGACCCTACAGACAGCATTAGCTCCTCCATTCTTCTCAGAAAACAGTACGGAAATTACTCACACAGCAAAAGTCCCTGCACTAACAGGCATCGCCCTCAAAAGCGTCGGCTCAATCCCTTTCCAAAATCCCCTCGCGCCCTCCACCCTGTACGTCTGCGCAAAGCAATCCCTCATAGACACATATTTCCTACCGGGTCCAAAACCATCACTCTGCATCTTACTCTTGACCACATCAAACGGATAGCTACTCAACCACAACGCCTCTCCCGCCAAACCCCCATACGTCGCAACTTTCACCTGCGAAATCTCATCCCGCGTGACGCCGTTGCGCGCCACGTCCGCATTCATCATATACTCAAACGCCAAAAACCACACCCCATACGCCTGCGCTTCCCGCAGGATCGTGACAGCTTCGCCTCTGTACAGCCCGGCAAGAACGCCCTCGTGGGCAGAGAGTTTCTTTACGCAGTCGATGGGGCCGGAGTAGAGACGTGCGGCGCCGTGGGGTTGTGTTTGTAAGCGGATCCGGACGTGCTCGATGGGGCCTGAGATTATGGAGTTGGCGACGCCGGCGAAGGCGCCGGAGAGGTAGTATTGTGAGTAGGAGAGGGTGGGGTTGAGGGGGTTGGAGGCGGCGTTGCGCCTTTCGAAGGCGCGGCGGGCGTAGTGGAAGCCGCCGAATTGGACGGAGACCTGGGTGGGGGCTGTGAGTCCAGGTCAAATATAGATGGGTGGCTTAGTGCTCGGCGAAGCGTTTATGGAAAGACGGTTGGACTCCATGTAGAGCCTTTCACGGCGACAGGTCATGGCGCAGAGGTTTCCTTTGGGAACTTTTACAGAGGTGACAACTCACACAAGCTCCAATGCCAATCAAGGGCGTCAAAGTGCCCTAGTTACTGTCAGCCGAACCTCGCAGCCTACGATAGTCATTTCGTTACCTTGTAGAAGGCCGCTGGCCCTTCATTTCTGAAGATCTGTGTGGCGCCGTCTAAAGCACCCGAGTACTGAGAGCTTGTCTGAAGCCGAACCTTGACAATGTCTGAAGGTGCAACAAGAAATCATTTCCCGTTGTCTAAATTTACGATGAGTACTCACCGAATGGTTGACCTGTATATGGGAAAACACATTAGAATAGTCGGTTACTTATGTCAAGAGTATGTACACTGCAGACTCGGAAATGGATGAAAGCTCAACGATTTTGTATTACTAATGTTTTCTCAAGCTAAAACGAAGACCTGTGCCTAGGATTTGACCATTTCAAAGGCTTATGCACATTTTTGAAGAAATCTTTATACAGACATGAATACTGGGCTTGACTTACCAAGCAGGACTTGAGCGACGCCCCCAGCTGCGCCTGCGAAAAGGTCCTTAAGGGTTTGTTTAAGGCCTCCAGCATCCAGTTCAACGTCTGCCATCTCGGTCCTTCAGCCGTGCTCTCCTGGAATCTGGTACCTCATGTCAAGCATTATCTATAAGGTCCCAGCTCGACGATGAATTGAAGTCTATCAGCCAATAGATTTTTAGCGAGGACTTGGCGGAGCTAAGATAACTTATCTTAGCGCCAAATACGGTCTGCCGTTTTTCGGGTTCATCAACTGCGCTGTGTATGGCACGTAAGTACTCATGGAACATTGTGTCCAATCTTCTAATGTAAGACAGGGCCTATCAGTGCTTTTGCAAGACGTAAGGCTGCTCAGACTGGACTCGGCGAGGTATCAGCCCCACTCGAAGCGTCCATCGTAGTGGCTGCACAAGACAACGATGAAGCCTCCCCACCACCAAGGAAAAGACGAAAGAAGAGAGACTCTTCAAAATCTGTAGTAGTGATAAGTGCTATCCCAGAGATACCTCCCGTGGATCAAGATGGCGTGAATCGAGAGAATGGCGGCGATCTCGAAAGGAGTGATCCAAGCGATTATGAGTGGGAGCTAGAAACCGAGATGTATGCGGACCACCCTCTGTGGATATTGACAGCGTCTCTGATAATTGTCACAGCTCAAAGTCAGAAGATGAAGCACTATGTACTGTTACAGCGCAAAGGCTTTCTACGTTTTCAACCAAGAAAAGCACCGTCTTGAGCGATACAGACTCGGAATGGAGAGTCAGACTGCATCAGCAGGACGTAAGTTCAAGTTGGGCCTCTCCAACACGAAATCTAATAGGAACATAGGATTTAGCAATTGTAGGTCAATATGACTTGTGGGTTCGTTCGGGAGCGATCAGCATATTGGGAGCTGTTATCCATGCCAGCTCGAAGATACACAGGGTAGGGATGAAGACCTCAGTTTATCCATTGACAAGCAGCCGAGAGTCTGATCAGTATACAGATCTATGCGCCTTCGACGCACTCCATCCCCTCTATAAAAGGCGTCCCGAATCCTTACGGTACTGGCAATCCTCCATGTGAAGTATCCATCATCTCGTGTGGTAGCCGTATAAGGATGCTTCAACAGGTAGCGCCGAAGTTTGGACGTATATGGAATGGCGAGGAGCAGGCCCCTAGTACAACGAGATCTTTTGTCAATGTGAGTGGAGTGAATTTCAATCACAATAGTGTCTTACCTTTACTGTAGGTGCAGAACTCGGCAGATGACCCGTATAAGCGGCCATTACGGCTCCTTGAACCGCCATCGGATTGGTCGATATTGGTGTCCAAGCTCATTGCTAGAGATCATGCAGCGGTCATGGTCTGCGGACCTAAGGGCGCTGGAAAGTCAACGTTCTGCCGCATGCTGGCTAACGCATTGCTCTCGAATATGCCTGTTCAGCAGCGGAATATCAAGACTACGCAGTCGTCCAATTATGTGGCCTTCCTAGATCTCGATCCAGGGCAGCCGGAATATTCACCGCCTGGTGAGATATCACTGCATATGATTAAGGCATATAATTTCGGACCTCCTTTTGTTCATCCGTCATCCCAAAGCAGCAACGAATGTGTCAGCGCTCATCACTTCGGTTACATCAGCCCCAAGGAAGACCCGTATCACTATCACAGGTGTGCAATAGACCTCTTCAGCCATTACAAGAGCATGTCGGCGAACAATCCATTATGCCCTCTGATAGTGAACAGTTCTGGCTGGATACAGGGCAGCGGCCTCGAATTATTGGACAATTTCGTTCGAGATCTGGATTTGACGGATGTCATTTATATGAGTACCACAGGACCGAAGGAAGTAGTCAACGTACTCTGCGAAGCTACGGCCATGGCGAATGTTCACTTGCACGAATTGACTTCTCATGCCTCGGAGGTTGCTACCAGGACTGCAGCAGACATGCGCATGATGCAAACACTATCCTATTTCCACTTGGACGAGCCCGACGGAGACAATCTTCGATGGAATCCAGCTCCTATAGCTAGCTTACCACCAGTAGTGGTTCGCTACGCTGGCGAAAAGCCAGACATCTTCGCAACCATGATCCTTGGCGATGAACAAAGTCCCGACTTTCTAGAGACAATCCTCGACGGATCTATCGTTGGCGTTGTGGTCATCGATGAAGACTTAGCTTTGGCCTTGGACGGAAATAAGGTTGTTCACAATATCGCAAGTCTTGAAGTTGATCCAGATGTCGATGACGGCACTTCAAGAGGTAATACCATATCCGATCCTCGGGACTCTACGCAAAGCAAAGACACCGTCCAGCACGAGCCTGAAAAACTCCCTCCAACTCTCCTCCGGAACGCAAACGGAATACCATACCTAACCTCACAGCACCACACCACACCCCCCCTCCCACCCTCCCATTCCCACTCCCTAGGCCAAGCCCTCATCCGCGCCATCGACACCGCCACCAAAACCTTCCATCTCTCAACCCCCATCCCTTCCCCCATCATCCAAAACATCCTCAGCGAAGGCCGACAAAAAATCGTGCTTGTAAGAGGTAAGCTCGATACGCCAACATGGGCTTATGCCGAGCAATTCGAGTTCGAAAGGGCGAGGCGGAGGAGGTTGGAGAGTGAAGGGGGTTTGGAAGGTGGTTATGAGGCAGATGATGTCAGGGTTTGGGCGGGGAGGCAGCCGTGGGCGTGTGTGGGTGGTGGGGGGAGGAGTGGGAGTGGGAGGGTTAGGAGGGTTAGGAGGAATTTGAGGTATAAAGGTCAGAGTGGTGGGGTTGTTTGAGGATGAGATGGTTTTGGGGTCTGTTGAGGATTAGGCCGTCGATTCACAACATTTTCGCTCTAGATTGGAGACACATTGTTCGAATTTGATGTTCGTATGTTTCTAATGGAACTCCAATCATGCATGGAAGCTTCTCTGCCAACGCCGGAGGTATAACGTTACATGAATCATAATCATGCACACATTATTCCCTCCAGATTCCCTACCCCTTCCTCCCCTCCCGCTTACTTACGCAGGCTGCTCATACGCCCTCCTAATAACCCTCGAAAACTGATCAAACCTCACCTCCTCCCTCACCACCGTCCCCTTCGCCTCATTCTCCTTATTAACCGGCACCCTCACCACCTCCACCCCACCCCCCTCACTCCCATCAATCCCCCACCCACAAATCTCCCCCACAAAACTCTCAAACTCCCTCCCCGACAGATTCAACCACCCCTCCAGCACCCCCCTCTCCACCTCTCTACACCCCTGTCCCACATTAACCGCGATGCGCACTCTCATCAGCTCCTCGAAGCCGTTGACATCCGCCACCAGATCAGCGTAGAGGTCGTCGCCGTCGATCGTGGACCAGAAACCGCGGTAGTTGGCGCATTCGAGGAGGGTGTTGAGGGCTGAGAGTTTTTGGACGGCTTCGGAGAGGGGGGAGTCGTTGAGTTGGTTGTTGGGGGTGAGGTGGGGGGAGAGGATGTGGGGGGGGAGGAGGTGGAGCATTAGGGAGAAGTCGGGGGAGGGGAAGACGGTGAGGGCTTTGACGAGGATGTTGGTTGTGGGTTCGTCGCGGGTTAGGTGCGGGTTGAATTGGTATCTGTGAGGGTTGGGGCGGGGGTGTTAGTATGTATTTTTGAGGAAAAGATGGGGTGGTGGGAAGAGGGGAGGGGGAAGGGTAGGTTTCAGATAGAGCTAATAAATTGGCTTCAGGAGCTGAGGACTGATTCATAGTTGTCGCAGAGCTCGAGTCAGGTAATAGGGAACGTTTCGTTCGGTCATCATTTATACCCTTCTTGCGTTCCTTCTTTTCTTGTAAAGATAGAGAAGGAGAAAGACGGGGGCTTACAGTTTCAGGAGCGCGAGGTTGGCGTAGCAGTCGTATGTGCGGTCTTCGCATTGTTGGGTGACATAGTCTTGGAAGATGGTGGTGGTTTCGGGATTGTATCTGTCGAGGCCGTTCAGGATGTTTTCGATGTTGCGGGGCCGCTCGGGGGCGTAGTCGAATGCTATACCCATGGTTGTGGATTATCTATAATTTTGCATGGGATATTGAGATCAAGACTGGATGTTTGAAGTGGAATTTCGTAAGGCTGAGAAATCTTGGCAAGTCTTGGCGACTTGAGTCAACTCCTGCACGAGTGCAACATAGAACCTGCAAAGCAAAATAGCTCTTCATATACATCAATCACCCCCTCTGCGGCGTAGACAATCGATCGAAAATCAATTCCAAGGATATCCCCTTTCGTGTACATGAGCTCACCCTAGCGTGTAGTAACAAACCTGCAGTCTGTCATGTCTTGATTTCCGCGAGTCTCACTCATCCTCTGAACCATGGTTAGAAGCCTCCTTTGTGACACAACAAGAATAGAATATTAATATATCATCGACGGAAGAAAATACTCGTTGACGGTACATCTGTCGCCGGCACTCTAGACACCAGTCTCTTTGTTGCTGTTTTTGTCTTCCAAGTTTTGTACAATCCGGCTCAAATTACGCAAGATCTCGCTTTGTCTCAAAGTATAATTGGAAGACCTGACTTGATCTACTTGTTGCTTGTAACAAACATGTTGTCCACGAAAATCCGTAGCTCTCCCTTTGTTTCACAGCCGATGCTATATATCTAATATGAAGATCAACGGATTTCCTTTGTTAATAGGTCATCGACAAAGGATACCTCCATATTCCTCTCATTTTCTGACATTGTGTGCATTCTGCCCTCAGCAAGCCTTTATAAGCACGATTTCGCAAAAGGAAAGGCCAGTCGTTCTCAGAGTAAACTTCCTTAAACAAACTTACTGATCCAAACGATATCAATTCGCACCTGCATACCTAACAGAACTATCCACCCCACAAACCATCTCCAACCCCAAACCAAGCGCAAACAATGCATCTCCCCCTCCCCCTCCTCCTCTCCCTCCTCACCACCCCCCTCACCCTCACCCTAGCCCTCCCAACCACAACCACCCCCCCACCCCCCACAAAAATCCTCCAATCCCGCGCCAAAAACCCCTGGATCGGCGCCTTCAACAACCCCTCCTGCACCGGCCCCGTCGCCCCCGGCGACATAACCGCCAGCAACCACATAACCGGCCAATGTTACAAATGGAGTCCCGTAGCGGGCACATCGTACATCGGCATCAATTATGGTTCGGAATGGGACCAGGTGACGGAGGTGACATTTTTTGTCGATGATAAGTGTAAGAATGTGAATGGGGCGGGGAGTTATGTGTGGCAGGAGGAGGGGTTCAAGGGGATGGGGTGTACGGGGTCGAATGGGAATACGAAAAGTTTTATGTTGGGGGGGAGTAATAGTTAGGTGGTGGTGTGGGCTGGTTTGTATGTATGTATGGCGCAAAGGGTGAGATGTTTTTGATTTGGCTGCTGTAATGTGTTGGTATGCTATGCTAGTTGCTAGTATTCTCGTATTTCTCTATTGCATATCTTTTGCGAATTGTATCTCTTGCTCATAATTCAAATCGATACTCATGCTAACATGTTTGCTCTTTAGTATCCTGATCTTTTGGACACTTCCCTACTGAAATGAAATATAGGAACAGGTCTCAAGTCAGGGTACGGGCTAGCTTTGACGATGTGAAGGAATCGCTCAGACCTCTTCATAAGATTCAAAGAACGTCGGATCCCGACTCCTCTCACATCGGACGGTCACCAATTGCTGCCTTCATATCAGGGCAGAATCTACCCGCTTGTACGGAGGGGTAGCTTTCAAGTACTCGTGCCGTTCGTCCAACACTCCAACATTTGGCTTTTTTTATATAACGAACAAACGTCAGCGAACCATCAGATGGCTTTTCACTTCGATATAATGAACCCATGCTCCAACACGATACCACACAGACGCCATTTATGGCGCGGGTTGGTACGAAATCACGTGGATCGCCAGAAGGGCAACGATCTTTGGGCGCTTGTGGTTCGAGAGGTCTATGCCTTTCGCATCCAAGAGCTTCGGCTCTATTGTACAAGCAGTGGGAAACATGGAGTAACAAGCATACAGGTCCATCTGGGCTAACGGTTCCAACGCCAAGGGTTTGACACATCGAGTTTAGCGTTCGGATGTTTTGTTTTACCTCGATTCGCAGGTGTAATCTTTTGGGTTTCTATCGATTCAGCAAATTGATAGTACGTGAAATCTCTCATTCGAGATCACATGTATAAGCTCTTTTACGAACATCTCAAGTCCTCATCATGGCTTATCTGGGACGCTGGATGAGAAATGTGTTTACGCGTTCTGCTTCGCCCTTGCGTGAATTTCCGAAGAGCGGCTTCAAGGTCTGCAGCAATGTCGAGAAGCTGGAGGAAGAGAATTGGGACTGGTACCGACCTACCGACCGGGACTCTTCTACCCTGTTCATATTGGCGAAGTCTTCGAATCGCGATACCAAGTACTGGGCAAACTTGGATATGGTTCGCGCTCGACGGCATGGCTTTGTCGTGATCTCAGGTGGGTGCTGCAAAACCGTCATGTTCACACACTACTGAATGCCTATACTAGTGCGCACAAGTACGTTACCATGAAAGTATGTGAGCAGGATTATCAGGTGGTTCGCCGCGAGCTTGCCGCCTACGCTCATCTTGACACGGTTACGACGAGCAATCCTGGCGTATTACTGGTTCGGGAGCTTCTTGATTCTTTCAAGGCTACAGGGCCTGCTGACGAATACCAGTGCCTGATCCATGAGCCTCTTGGGATGAGCATGGAGACGCTCAGGCAGTTGTGCCCTGGACGGAAGCTCCCCGAGGATCTGCTTAAAGCCTTCCTAACACATTTGTTGCAAGCTCTCGACTTTCTGCATACAGATGCCAAAATGATCCACGCAGGTACTGTGCATTCTGCTGATCTTTGACAGTTGATTCCGCCATGCTCCACAAGTATCTAGCTGACTCCATGTCTGCTAGATTTGCAAGCGAGCAACGTTCATCTGAGGATAGAAGACGACTCAATTCTAAAGAAATTCGAAGCGGCTGAGCTGAGCACCCCAAGTCCTCGCAAGATTGATGGTGATCGGGTGGTCTATGAATCTCGGGGCCTTAGGTGGCCCAAAAAGTCGGGTCGCCCAGTACTTTGCGATTTTGGCGAAGCCCGATTTGGGAAGACGACTTACACTGATGATGTTCAACCGTACGTCTATCGAGCACCGGAGATCATACTCGATATCCCATGGACCTACAGTGTTGACCCATGGAACGTTGGGGTCATGGTGAGTGTATCCAACGCAAACATATGTTCTCCTTGCCTAACAGTTTCGTCCCGTTCTAATTGCCCTCCATCAATAGATCTGGGATATTTTTGAGGACAAGCACCTGTTCAATGCTCATGATGGTAACGGCGAAAACTCAAGCCTGCACCACCTGGCTGAAATGATTACCATGCTGGGATTGCCTCCGCTGGATTACCTCCAGCGTACTAAGACATCGTGGGAGTACTTTGATGATACTGGCCACTGGAAAGGCGCGACCGAGATACCGAGTGGCTCCTTGGAAGTCTCTGAAATACAGCTAGAAGGTGAGAACAAGGCCTTGTTTCTGGACTTCATGAGGAAGATGTTGCAGTGGGTACCGGAGAAGAGACAGACGGCAAAACAGCTGCTTAAACACCCATGGCTAAGAGATTGAATTAAGCGTTCAAGATCGCTAATAGCTTACTATCTCGGGGTCAACCACGACCTATACTTGAGCTCATTCTCGAACCTGACTGGCACTAGTGAACTCCCTCGACCAGCCCTGATCTCAGCAGTCGGCGAAAGATAAAGAATTCTATGATCGGCTTCCCGCAAGAAGTCGGTACTGGAGGCCCATGGTACATCATAGCCAGGCTGACCTGTGCAATGGGACGTGGCATCTTCGAGCGTAAAAGAGGTGGCTATGTAAATGTCCTTCATCGCTAAGATGACTAATAGATGATTCTGCTATAGAAGGCGGCACCCGGTTTCCTGTATGATCCAAAGAGAGGACCACGGCATCTGCTATCAAATAATAAGCAGCGGAGCCCATCTAGAGAGATAACAAACCCATGACATATCCCATCTGAAACTTCCCCAACCCTACCCTAGATTCCTAATCCTCATCAGCTGGTCTATCCTACCCTTGAAGAAGTCGTACCTCCTCTCATTCACCTCAAAGCCGCTGACCTCTGCTGATACAAGATCCAAATGCTGCTCACTCTGCTGAATATCGAACTGCAATCGCAACGCCAGACCCTGTCAAAGGCAATGCTTTCAGAGCTTGTAAACAGAATCATCGACGTCGCCGTCCAAGCCAAGCACCGATATATCCAGGAATGGCATGGCTCTTTGAATGCAGCGGATAAATGGCGTACGATGGCATATATGTTGTAGTTCACATAGAAGGGTTCACCCCCTTCTGGTCCATACCTACTTCTGGTCCACGCCCTCGCTTTCCATAATGATAGACTTTATCAACTTCTTTTCGCTATAAGTATTATAGGAAATCTTACGCTAAGTAATTCTTACAGTAAACTTATATTTAGAATCGGCTTGGTTAAGGATCTATAGATGCGAATGCCATTAGGCCTAAGAGTACCCTAGAGCTAGGGCTGGGAGTACGGAGTCTCAAAAGCTCCGGGCCGCTAGCCCCTTGGGGTTGGACCAAAAGTAGGTTTAGACCAGAAGGGGGTGAACCCTTCTACACGTAAAATTTAGAGGAAGCCTATTCTATATTATCGCAAGGTCTTGGAGATTCCGAGCTATGGATTATAAGCTACCTTACTGGACTGATATGTAAGGTAAGGCAGGGAGTGTGGTTGATGGGAAGGTATATGAATCCTAATCACGTCATGTAATATCAGCCCTATTCTACCTAGAAGAATTCACCCCCTTCTAGTCCAAACTTACTTCTGGTCCAGCCTTATAGGGCTGAAAATAGAACTTTTTTTACTCCTACTAATAATTAATGTTTACTTAATTACCCCTTAACCTAACGTCTAATAATATATTAAATATAGCGCCTTAAACCTCTATCCTATCCGCTAAGGATAGTAAAGAATCTAAGTTACCTAGGGATAAATAGATCCTACTAGCCTAGAATTAATAGCTAGAAGCTAGGGGTCTAAGAAATAAGAATCTATTAATTACCTAGGTAGTACTTAAATATAGCCTACTAAAATAGACGCTTATTAATTAAATTAACGGAAAATAATTATACTTAGTAGCTTACGAGGGCGATATAAGGCTTACGTCTAGAGAAGAAGTAGTACTTCTAGCCTAGGTTCTCCGTCTCTAAGCCTAGGGCTGGCTAGCGAGGGTTAAATAAGTACGCTCTATAATATAGGAACTTCTTTATTCTAAAGGAGAAAAAGATAAAATCGGGATTAATTAGCTATAAAAGTTTTTAAGGTGATATCTCAAAGTTAAGATAGCTTATATCCTACTATTAGATAAGGAGCGTTCTATAGCTTAAGACCCTAAAATTCTATTAGGCTAGTTTAACCTTTATCTATAATATAAGATAGAATACGAAGTTAATAAGCGGGATATCTATAATATAGATAAGAAAGGGTTTTTATAAAGAGTTATTACTAAACTCTAAGTAATAATTAGTAAGTATAATAAGAAGAAGGCCTATATAATATAGTATAGAAATCGTAAATAGGTCTCCCTTATTAAGTGTATCTTAATAGATAGAAGGCGTTTACTGCTATAGATTATCTTTAAAGGGGTACGTCTTTAGAAGGCTTAGAAAGAAGTTCTTTAAGAAGGCGAGATTATAATAAGTAAGAATAGTTAGACTAATAATTCTATTAGACTAGCTTAGATATAAAGATACTTTAATAAAGAGACTCGCTACTATTAAAAAGGGGAATACCGAATACTTCTAGTAGATAGCTACGCTTCTTATATTACGAGTTTAGTAATTTAGTACTATATTAACTAGAAAATTATCCTCCTCTATTTACTACCCTATACTATATATCTATTATAGCCGCTAGATATAGGAGTCTTCGCTCTCTTAGTAATAGTATATAAATCTCACGTCTAATAGATTACTCGGCTTAGAGTAAGCTATTATATTAATAAAGTCGACTTTCTATAGATTTATCAATAAGCCTAGTAAGAAGTAATGAACCTAATTAACGTGAAGAAATTATAGGCTATAACTAGACTTTTACTATTTAATCTTAATATAGTACTTTAATATTTTCCTAATACTAAATAATTATAATAATATAATATTAAGGTTCGCCCTACTATACCTACTAAGGCTATAATTAGTTATACTAGGCCTAATAGTAGCTTTAAAGTCGCCTTAATACTAGTAAATACTATAGAGATCTAATAGATCTTAAAGAAGTTAACCCGTAGGGTACTCCCTGCTTAAGGGCTATATCTTACTTAAGCGTTCTAAAAAGTAGGTAAAGCTGTAATCTAAGTAATAGTAGAGTCTATAATCTATAATATTACTAATTTAGAACTCCTAGAATTAAATAAATAATAAATATAGAAGTCTAAACGCGTAAAGGGGAATTATAGTATTATAAAGTATATAAATAAAGTAGTCCTAAAGGAAAGAAAGGTAAATTAGTCTAATAAGGAGCTATAATATATAATTATATCTCTACTATAACTTAGACTAGATATCCTTATCCCTAAACTACGTCTAATACCCTAAAAGAAGAAGGCTCCTACTCTACTCCAGCTACTAGTCTTCACCCTAAATAGATCCCCCTTAGCTATATCTATAACTATAATACCAAGTCGATAGCGCTCTAAAGCTATACTAGGACCTGAAGTAATACTAACTAAACTACCCCGTTTTAGGGCTCCTATAGCGGCGAAGAGACCCCTAAAGCTAGTTATAAAGCTACCTATTAAGATAACTACAGCGGAGTTAAATTAGTAATTACGGGCACGGAGCTAGGAGGGTTATAAAGGTTACATTACTAAAGTAATTAGCTAATTAGGACGAGTTATACGTACTTAAAAAGCCCGTTAAGTATATATTAAGATTTTATATCTCTTACTTTATAGTTTAGCTCCTTAGTAATTTCCTTATATCCTTATATTTTATTTACTAACGGCGATAATATAGTTAGTCTATTTATAAACTAGATACCTATCTATTATAAGCTATTATTATACTACCTCTAAGCCGTCTATATAGTTTATAATATACGTTACTATTATTATAAACTAAGTATAAGAAGTTTATAAAACGGAGAATAAAATTTATCTCTATTATAAGCCGGTTAAAATTTAATAAAACTTAGTATTAAACTATAAATATAATTTACTTTTACTATTAATATTAATTGACCCCGTTATTTAGACTTCTAATATCTTATAAGGAATATAGGAAGGTATTTCTACGGCGACGAGCGTTTTTAGTTTTATAATTAGTATTATATCGCCGTCGTACTATATCGCCGTCGACTATTACCCTTAGAGATACCCTTAAAACCTTTTTCGAGATTTTACGGACTAGCCTTTATAGGTAAGGTCACGATTATTATTCTAATATAGAACTCTATAAGACTAATAGTTACAGCCTATTATATAGCCCGTTTATACCCTGGAATAAACGTTAAAAATATGAATACTATATAGTAATATTAGTATAGCTATCCGTAATATCGCTATAATTATTATAAGTAAAAATAAATTAAGGCTTTCCTAGGAGTTAAACTATTAGTATAAGCGTTTCTAAATTAATTAATATATTATTCTAATTATTAGTATTATTATTTAGTTAGGTTTTTTTTATCCTTATTAACCCTAGGGCCTAGGCGAGGAAAGCCTAGTATAATAGATTTTATCCTTATAATATAGAATAGTTTAAATTAGATAAAAGGTATATACCTACCGCTAGACTATCTAACCTATATTTTAAGAACAAGGAACTATTCTAATCTATATACCTTTAATTAACTAATTAACTAATAAACTTATTATTTATAAGCTCTACTATAGGCGGCGTAATACTATATATAACTAGTATAATTAGTATAGTAATTAGCTATTTAATTACTACGTACTATAGGTATATTTTATATAGATAATACTAGTAGTAGTAATAATATCATAATCCAAGTATGCGGTAATAGTAGTTAGGGGCTCAGCCCTATAGGGCTGGACCAGAAGTAAGTTTGGACCAGAAGGGGGTGAATTCTTCTATGAACTGCAGCCTGCAAGTGTACCCCTGAAGGGCCGAAACTCTTGGCGGTATCGTAGGCGACTTCGAAAACTACAACATTCGGTATTCTACCTTACTTAGTATCTATGTGGCCCAAACCGAGGCCACTACTTCCCACTACTTTAAGAATATCCGCGTTGATCTTGTGCTTCATCATCACACCTATAACAATACAGCGGCTGACGCCTATTCGATCTTTGCTCCTCGGTGCAAAAAAAAACTTCGATTCGAGAAATCGCTCGGGTATCATTCGTTCAAGAACCAAAATCTGCACATCGCTAAAACGCTCCATGATAGCAACACAAACTCCGAATATTAGCCCACAGCTACCTTGGCTTGGTGATAGGGATCTTTGAGCACAGATGTCTGGCCGTGCTGCAGCGTTCGATGCTAAGGCACACCTGACAGGGTGTGCGTAGTATAGGTTCATGGCGTGCTCGAGCACGCCATCGGATCCGTCCGAATGGGTGCTGCAACTTATGGCCCAATGCCTTTCAGTGAGTGCAACGTGGACACCGTGGGCGGGTCCTCCCAGAATGGATGACCGAGATGAGCTGCAACGTCTTCAACTTCCGAACCTCCATCTCAGATCCCTCAGCAGAGTGATGAATTGAACGTGGAGCTCGGCAAAGAACTTGTCATCGTCCACCATCTCTGTCAGATTGAGACGATGGGCTTTCGGTCCCCCACCCCCGTTATATCTGAGAAAGCCGTCTGGATCCGTCATACGGCCCGTGAGAAAGGATGACACTGATAGCAAGCCTGGCTGGGAGTTCTCATCACCGCTATCTTCAGCCGGCTTACTCTTCTGGATCGTTTGCTCCCTTCTCGTGATAATGTCTGCTGCAATACGTTGGAAATGGGTCCAGATCAGTGCCGTTGCCTGACACGCACGGCGCTCATTGCTGGCCACCGCTAGCAGAGCATAGTCACGATGACCGCCCCGAGCATGTTGATCTGGTAGCTGGAACTTATATGCAATGGTATAACCATTAATGGGATCTCCAAACGACAGCCCGCCCGCCGTCGTGCCGCGAGGAAGGACCTCACCGGACAGCGTGCGAAGGAAAGCGTTCCGAACCACGGCATATGTGCTCGGGTCGGTAGGGCTGGATGTGGATATGTACGTAAGAGTATGCTTGTGGAGCGACGATGCGGACGTATTGGAGTCGAACGATTCTGGTAATGACAGCTGATGAATTGCAGGCTCTTCGTCGATGTCAGAGTCATATTGGTGACCAAACACCTGAAGCGACTCTCTCGAACGCAAGACGGCGCTCCCGTTCCTCCCAATATCATTCGCCTTTGGACTCCCAGGAGCCCCTGCAGGCAACTTCTTCCATGTCTCGTCTGGAACATATATGGTACAGCTCTCGCACCGCGGCCCACTATCGAAGGGCGGAAATCGATTTGGGGGAGAAGATTCTATGGGCGGAAGTGGCTTGATCATACGACTGGCATGGAATCCCAGATTCGCCGCATCAGCAGACCTCAGCTCAGGCGACGTCCCCACACTAGTCGGCGCTGTGTCGTTACCATCCGTAGATTCAAAGGAACTTCTATTAGAAGTCTCAAGCCCCTCCGACCCCTGAGACGAATGCGAAGCCTTCAGCTGACTCGCATCCAGATCCGCCACGCTCGAACTTATAGACCCCGGATAGCACGACAAGCACTCCACGGGTAGCACCTGAGTGCACAATATACTCGTCGGCCCATGATCTTCGCAGAAGTGCGCTAGACACAGCTATCGTGCACGCGAAGGATGTCAGCCGCTGCCGTACGTATTGTGCTTATGGCGGATACCTCGACGGACCGTACCTAGGATAGCCCAGGCACGGTAGCTGTCCGATATCGAGATATACGACTCACAATAAATTCCATCCTGGTCACGCGACCGAAGCTCCACTACGCCCTCGGTTCTCTAGACGGTGTGCGTCATGGTCGTCTTAGTGTACATCGAAGGCAAGGAAAGAGTGGTGTGCTGACGAGGTGGAGGGATGGGACATGTGACCGGTCGTCGCCGTTCGTGGTGGGATAAAGGTATCGTGGCGCGCCCTTCAACGATCATCAACTTCGAACTACCGTATCGTATCTCCTTCAAGCCAGGACACGCACCCTATCAATATCGCTGCGCTGGCACCTTCGCTATCGTATCGTGGCGGTGTATGTAGATAGATCGCCGCCCAGTCTGAAACAAAAGATCTGACCTGATCTGCTCTGCCCAGCTTATCCAACGCGCTCCGATAGCTCAATCGCAACCACTCACTCACTACTAATTTTGGTAGCGCACGTAGCTTGGCAGTGTCGCGGGGCAGTGTATTATATTCTCTTCTCTGATGAATGTTCTTCTTGCCTTTATGCTGCGCAAGGGTCGTTGAAGGGTTGAAGAGGAATTCACGGATGGCTGGTTATAGACTAGCGTTATCGGTGTGCATGTCGAACTGGCCTATCGGGAGGGGCTGCAGGGAAGTGCCGGGATGTCAGATTTTCGTAGGGAGGGGCTAAGAGGTTTGGAGGGGCCGGTGTCGGAATCGACTTGAGTTAGGAGAGATATATGGAGGAGAAAGAGTCGCAACCAACACCCGTCGGATCAGCGCCTGTAGGAATCGTCACCTGTTCTGTTATTTCTCTGCATTAGAGATGTGCGATAGAACGAATATAGTACATGCCTGCAATGCCATATAATTATCTAGATACTCGCAAGCTCCAACTATATCCAGTATGTCCCATATCTGATATCCCATCAATGCATCTCATCAACACATAATAGAAAATTCCCGCCACGCCACGCTTCGGTGGAGAACGTCAAGTAAGTCATACTGGCGCTTGGGGTTTTGGTTTGGTTTGGTATTTGTACCCCACACCTTGAGCAGAGCAGAAGATCCCGAGTAGATAGGGTCAGGTAAGCGTCTCTGATCTGATCTAAAGTTTGGGACTTTTTCACCTTCGAAACTTGGTGAGGTGAGGTGAGGTCGGCTTTCAACGCATCCCTTTCGATCTTCGATGACAGTGGTACCCCTACCCCTACCCCTACCCCTACCCCTTCCTCACCTCCCCCACCTCCTCCCACTGCACCCCCACCCACTCCTCCACCCATCCCACATCTCCATCCTCTACCTCCCCCTCTCCGCAATCCCGCTCACAGACACCCAGCAGCACGGTGCCCCACTCCATGCCCTCCAGTCCCTCTTCCTCTACCTCCAGCTCCGCTATGGCGTGCGGTACGAGTTGCAGTTCGAAGACACGGGGTGAGGCGCAGTTCGGACAGTGGGGTATTCTTCCGCTCTTTTGCGGGGCTGTTTTGAGTTTGCTGTTGCTGCTGGTTTCTGTTGGGGGTTGGGAGAACAGTTTGCCCACGGTGTCATTTTTGCTGTAGAGGAGTGGGGTTCCTCCGAATTCGTAGCGTAGCACTTGTTCCGGATTTTGAGCCAACCTGTCGGCGAATTTTTGAAAGGTCTTGTCGATGGTTGATTCAAAGGCGTCTTTTTCGTCGTCTTTGGTGCCTGAGCCCGAGGTATCTATGTCCATAGCTGTCTTTGATGTAGATGTAGTTTCGGCATCGAGACTTTCGTAGTCGGCATCTAGATGGTAGGATGGGTAGGGTTTTGGAAGGGAGGATTGAGGTGGCCATGCTGATTTTGTGATTGGTGACGGAGGCGGGGAGGAGATGCGGGCTTTTTGGGCGAAGGTGGTGGGGAGGTTGGGTGTTGGGTTTTGGGGCGGCTTTGATGCTAGGGATGGGAAGAGTGGGGGAGTGGTTGACGGCTGTTCTTGGGAGAAGGGGTTGGTGAGTGGTGAACGGGGTGCTGAGGATGAGAAGGGGTTTTGATTGGAGGTTCCAGAGGTCCTGGTGGAGTTGAACAGGCTATCGCCGAGGTTTGCAGGTGGCTTCTCTTGCTTTGGTGAAGGCTGTATCTTTGCAACATTGCTGTTTGCTTTTGATTTTGTCGCTGAGCTCCTTGAGATCCTGGTACCTCGGATCGCTCTCACCGTTCCCTCCTTCTTCCTGCAAGCCTTCCTCCTGCAGCTGAGAATGTATAATTTCCGCTCATGCGCAGGAAACTTGTCAGGGAGATCGCCGTTTAATTGTAGCAGTAAAGTCAACATCCCATTGCATATCTTGCATTTTGCCAGCTCTGCGGAGGGGGCACTGGTATCGTCTAACCAGCTCTATCAGTCTTGTTAGACTTCAGCTGAGGCATCTCATATTGAAGTTTGTCGGGACGTACTGGAAGGCCACCAAGCTGGCTGAAGGTGTCATCGGTAGGTTCTTTGGAGGCATAGCCAAGGAGCACGTTGATTGACGTATAGCTCGAGGACTCATCGTCTGAGGTGTCGCCGTCGTTGAGAGCCATATTACCTGCGATGTTTGACACGACTAGCTCGTCCCGCACAATAGTGACCTGAATGAATGCAGTTATGTGACTAGTTCAAGCGAACAAGGACATATTTTACGCGTACACCCGGTCCTTGACTGCGTAGAATACATCCCGTCCTGACTTTTCCCAAGGTGTACTTCTGTGGAGCACTCCCCTCAGGTAGTTCACCTATGCGGAAATACTTCCCATTGACCAGGATGGTCCAGCGAACAAGCAGAATCGGCAATCGTGCATCAAGGTCATAAAGGAACGCTACCAAAACGATGACCTAGTAGAGTTCAAACCCAACTATCTCAAATTTAAAGCCGGCGATGGTCATAAGTTCTTGCGCTTCAGCTCAGGAATTCACACCAAGGAAGTAAAGGAATACACGGATACAGTCACTCGGGTCGCACAGGTCAGTTTTGGCTCTCGGATCCGATGCTGGAACGAGGCTGCCGATGAACGGGGCTTTTACAACTGGCAAGAGGTCCATACCTCGATCGAATCCTATGAGCAGCTTTGTCACTGGCTCTTGGAGTTATTTATTTAAATGAGTTCTGACCGCTTTGACGTGACGTGAACTAGAATAAGGTGACACGGGCAGTTGCTTGGTGGCATCTTCATAGTTCCTTAAAGCCTAAGTGGCCAATCACAAAGTCTCCTCCGAAACAGAAACACAATTGAGATCTAGAGCTTGCCATCTACAATGTATGCCATCCACAATGTATTCCATCTTCTCTTTTCGACAAAGCTCAGCTTACGCCCTGCGTGGCTTGACGAATCCTTCTCGAGGTCTAAGCTCTCTCAGCCACTTGACGCATGCAGAGCGCAAGCTCTATATCGAACACCTGGACAGAAAGGATCGAATACCTCGCCAGCCTGTTGCACAGGGATGTCCTGCGCCCTTTTTCTTTCAGCCGCAGATCTACGATCCCAAGTCTTCCACCTGGCTTGCGCTCAATAAAATGGATAGTGGCGGGTTAGAACGCGGTCAGGTACTCAAACTCGCATCTTGGAACATCGATTGGTGCAGTCCGGGTCCAGCAGCGCGAGCTTCTGCTGCTCTAGGTCATCTTAATGAGCTATTTGGAGAAACAGCAGATCCTCTCGTCGTGATGCTTCAAGAAGTGCGGCAGGAGTCGCTGCAAGTCATACTGGGAAATCCGTGGGTACAGCGGAATTTCCTCGTGTCTAACGTGAGCCCTCCGGAATCTGAGTACACCAATATTCCCGGAGATTGCTTCGTTCTAAGAAGGCTCGACTGGAAGGCAGCTCCGTATTTTACTCTCATGATGATCTCAAGGCCACTGGCAATAACAAATTGCTTTCGGGTACCGTTTGTCTCGACTATGGGGAGAGATGCTCTTGTAGTTGACATTCCGATACTTAATCCGGGAGGACAAACTCGGTCTATCGAGTGCCTTCGGCTTTGCACCACACACCTCGAGTCGCTCTGGCCTGGAAAAGCCTATCGCCCAGGGCAACTGGCCTTGATTTCAGCATTGCTAAAAGGAAACCTAGCTATGGATTCCAAAATTATCGCCGGCGTTGTAGGGGGTGATATGAATGCGATAGATGGAACTGAGCACGATTTCCATAAGGCTAGCGATGTCGATATGAAAGATGTATGGGAAGACGTCCCTGCGCCATCTGTGCCAGCTCGGAAGCCCTCCAAGAAGGACCTTACCGATGGCCGTGCGAGAGGAAACACATGGGGCTATCAGTCGAAGGCAAAGCGAAACGGGAAGCGTATGGATAAATTCTTTTATACTGGACTTCTGAAAGCAGTCGCACTTGGGGAGGCCCAAGATGTTACTGGAAGGTTTGGACGGATTGGAATGGGGCTAAAAACAGAGGTGGAAGCTTGGGAGCGGCAGACCAAAGAAGTCTCTATTGCGCGCGGGAAACTCAAGGAGAAGCCGCAAGTTGAGTATCTTTCCGACAGTGTTGTGGCGAGGCTGCAAAATCGTACGATGTTGGAGGACATTGCTCGCAAGAAAGTTAGCATGTGGGTCAGCGACCATTTTGGCATTACTGTTGGTATTAAGGTATTATGAAGTAGCAAGAGGCTTCGATTGCACGTTTGGCTTAGCCCGCCCTTCAGAAAGTTAAGTCGTGGAGTACGCATGGAAATTTGCCGAATTCTTCAAACCTTTCTGGTCTGATATGGTTCCTGGTACCAGATTGCATGAAATCTTGCCTTACTTTCTGCGTAAACCTCAGTTGACATGGTGATCCGATCAGCTTCCCGCCACAACTTCGAGTTTGATACCAAAACGCAATCCAATCGGAATCACTACAGCTGACGAGACTTGGCATATTTTCTACTTCTATAGTGGAAAAAGCTGAAACCTCTCACTGTGAAGATACTATCATGGAAAAGACAGTCTGCATTCGGCTTCGACTGCAATTGCAGTGTCGGTTCCCTCCCACTTCCCGAGCTCCAAACCAGCGACGCTCGCCGCCTCCAAATCCAACGTCTAGGCGATACAATCGGTGATTCAGACTGCGTGATGAACAGGCCAGATGATTGTCGACGGACGAAATAGAGATTACAGCTTCTGAAAGCACCGGCGAAAAAGGTAGATAAATATCGCCGCAACGAGCGCTGTAGAAGAGGATTGAATACTTTCTTACTCATCGTGGAGGCGAGAGTCAAGCTTGTCGAACATGTCAGTGCATACAGACGACGCCGGCGTCTCTGTGGCATCCGTAATCTCGTCCGTGGCGGAGGTGTTTGATGGAGATGAACGGTCGGAGCTCATCAGATGAGGGGTCGATGTTCCAGGGCCGTGTTTGCCACAGAGCTTCGTCGTCTCATTCACGAACGCATACGTGAATTGGGGTCGAGTTTCACGTCTTGGTCGTGACCCTTGGTCCGTCTGGACGTCTTCTTCCAAGCCGGCATGATTTCCGGCTCGCTGCCGGATCTAGATCCCCGTCTGTCTGGGTAATGGGATCCATTGTCACGTGATGGAGCTAAGGAAGGTCTAGGCGTAGAGGGGGTCTCTCATTAGTCATGCGGGTTTTATTGCTGATAAGGGGTAATTGGACTAGCGTTGGAAGGATGTATTTAGGGAGGGAAATACCCCTATTCTTCCTACTCCTTAGCAACCCCCATAGTAGCAACAATATCAGAAGACGACAAGACTATCCTACCTTTTCTATTGCCTTCAGTCGCCAAGCCTGCCAGCAGAATTATCAAGCTTCAATATAAAGAGAATGATACCCAATGCACTTTTGTCACGCCGGTCGCTGATATTATGTCCATCCCTATGATCTATCAACGCTGCCACCACATTGTATGCTGAGTGATAACGCGCAGGTGCTCTCAACACTGTGGCTACATCTAGGTAATGAGTCATTCCCCTGGGGACAGAACCACCGCACCCAATTCTCAAGGCGTTGCGGAGAATAAGAGATGATGTTATGGATTTGTACAATATGTTGATCCCAAATTCAAGATCTCTCATCCTTATGGAGAATGCCTCGCAGAGAAAGTAAATCTTCGTGTATCGACCACCAAGATTCATCAGCTACAGGCGAATGGTCTTCAGCCATTTGATGTAGAATCAATCCAGTGACCGCATTCTGTGAACACGAGTCTATAGCAGACGAAAGGATCCGAGTATCAGTCGTGACTTTGTCACAAATTTGTGTTCAATTTGACGTTCAATGACAGATACAGAAACAGGAAGGAATGATACTAGTTTCCCAATTCAACCGACCTCTCAGATCAGGGAACAACAGCCCTGTCTTATATTTATTGTAGTATCTCCTCGTATCCACCATCCTCTCGACATAATTCTGCAATGCCGTACCGTCCCCATCACGCCTCGCAGCCAACATTTCGCGAGGGTCAAAATTCTTCGAAGTGAATATATCCTCCCACAGAACCATCATCTGCCAACGCTCATATGGACTCAGCTTGTCAAAACCATACTCCATCACAGATTCCACACTGAAGCGTGACTCTGGGAAGCTCTTGCAAGATCTCCCATGGAAAATTTGGCATTGGCACCAAATTCCTCGATGGACATGATTGATCTCAACCATCAACTGGTAGACGCCTCGCCCCATCTTTGTTGGCCTACCAAAAGAGATACCTGCCATATTGAATTCAGTGATATTGATACCTTTAGCTTCGAATAGCCCATCTAGCTGGCTGTGAGCAACCCAGAATTCTACAATTTCAGGGAAAGAAGCTTGTGTCGCTAAGTCGATATAGGCGTCAGCCATCTTAAGCATCCATTCGCGGCTTTGGCAAAAGCAGAATCCGAACTCGAGCCACGCGAAATGGCTTCTATCAGGGAGGTGATCAAAGTCTTTAAGCAAATGAGAGTATAGCCATACTACCTTGGATCCTGCATCACCAAAATCTCCATAACCTGACTCCTCTGGTATCAGTAAGCGTATTGCGGCATACAGCCCGTACTCTATATGAGCAGATATAGCGGAATATCTCTTTCGGAACAGATCTTTGGAAGCTAGAAGCCATTCGTTACTAGAAAGGTGCTGCTCTTGCCTAGCGAGGATACCTGCTTTGATCCTTTCTTCGAGCTCTCCGAGATCTACCCAGTTTTGCAGCAATATAGCAGATCTGTTTTGTAAGGTCAAACGTCTGTATATGGAGATCAGGCTGTCCACTCCTTCCAGAGTCGCACAATTACTAAATCCGAATGTCGTGGAGATATCCTTGTCAGCAAAAAGCTTTCTCCTCAATAAGCTTTGGCATTCGGGGTCATCAAGGTCGCCCGCATATCGTATTAGTAAGACGAGAGAGTCTGCGAGGTTTGGTCGACCAGGCACTGCACAGACGAACACATGTCGATGCCAATCGAGACTTTGGCACTTCTGCGAGCAGTATGGCGCCCTGCACGCTTTGCAGCGGAAAGTTGGACTGATCTGACAAAGGCGCTGACGACAGCGTTGTCTAACCCTACGCTTCATATTCGATAATAATTTCAGTCTTTCAAATTTGTCTTTGTATATCTCGGCACCCTCGGATGACATTACTAACTCACGGCCTTCGTGCATAATTGTCATGCGGCCGGGGTTCTGGTAGTTCGGAACCAGAAGAACAGCGTCATCGGTGACCATGGGCCCGAATGCACTGTTCAACATCAATTCGACAAAGTTCGGGGATTAGCTATCAGGCTTTGCTTACCCTTTGCCCATCCATTTTGAACTTGGTGATGCCAAAGTCATCTCTGACATTTCGCGGGTTGATACTGTTGCCGCTGTTGATAGATCCACTGTCGACTCTGGCTTCAAAGGATCTTTCGTGAGTTTCGCGTTTCCTCTCACGATTGATCTCACATATTCAACAACTTCACGATGTACAAGTTGGAGGTTGTTGCCAAAACGAAGTGCAATCCTTTCCGATCGAAACATCTCAGGTACATGCCACTTATGGTATATCTTCCAGTGGCTACCTCGATATTGAAAGAATCCGTGATGGCGTAGAAAGCTATCGCAGAGGTAACATGAAAGTTTGCTGCCTCCGATATAGGGGTGAACCCGCCAACTGGTCTCCTCTCGCCGATTCTCAAAATCATCCACAAGCTGTATCTCCGCATGCACGTGGCAGGGCTGGCGTCGGGCTTCATCAAAATCCTCATCGACCTTGGCCATTGTCTTACCTTTCCCCCTGTATAGCTTTGTCATCAAAGTCTGACTACTTCGCGTGCTCAGTCCTACAATTACATCACTTGCAGCCTTTCGCTTCATTCCATCTTCCTGGGGTAATACCTTACGAAACGGTTCCACGAACTTGAAAGACATGTTCCGAAAAGAAGATAGCCGAACTGCAGCCTCTGTGAAAGTCAAAACAGCAGCATAGAATCTGCACAGGAACAATAGCGCTCTTCGAGCTCTCGAAGCTGCTCCAAAAGCGAGGCCGAAATGTCCGACGAAGAACCCCTGGAAGCTTGCTCGGCTCCGTACGTCCGTCTGCAGAACGAAAGCCGACTTGATAACCTCGGCAAGCTCTTCGATCGCCGGGTTGGAAGTCTTGCAAAAGTCTAGCACTCTTTGAAAGAGTGAGGCCGTATCTCGCCTTACGCTTTCATAAGTCTCTTCATGGACTACGCAGCTTAGCCTGTCGATTTCATCTAGAGCGTGCCCTTGGTCAATGGTCTCACTATCAGTGGTGACAAAGTCATATTCTCTCCATGTCTCATCGCTCCAAGATTTCAAGTTCCCTGAAGAGTCTGTAGCCGCGACAACAAGGTTCTGCATATTCGAGGGATCAGACGGCGAAACTCGAGGTTGACGACTAAACTCCTGCTTGAGAGACTCGACATAAAAGTGAATCCTTGGACTAGCGTAAGTAATAGTATCCTTGAGCAAAGTTTCTCGCGCTTGCTCGAGGGATTTTTCTACAGGATACCCATTTGCGTATTAGCATGCGTAAGTATGGGTCATTCAACCTAGTCGGATTACCGTACCGCCCCGTGCAATTTGCATCAACACTGCTAAAAGCATCTTCAAGTACTCGTCGTCTTCACCAGACAATCCTTCGTTCTTCGCCAGCCTTATCTCGACGTTTTGGCTGCCATCGTCATTATCCATTTCTGCCATATACACACTAGCGACCTGCTTCACACCTTCCGGTGGCCTCTTCACCCTCGCCAGAACTTCGGCCAGGCGGTCTAGAAATCGGCTCTTTAGAGCTGCTTCAGCCTGTATTGATTTATTCTTATCGTACTGATTTGTCGTGCCAGATTCCCACGTTTCGGCTGCTCCATCACCAAAATCAGAAGCATCATCATCGGCCTCGGTATTCGGACTGTGCTCAACATCTTTGTTGCCGGAGTTATCACCTCCTATTTGAGAACACAGCATAGAAAGGATGCAATTAGTATCTACAAAATTCTGTCGGGTCGTGCTGATTGTTTTCCAGTTGAGCTCGAAGGTTCTTCCCAGCCGGGGATTCGAGTGATCATTTGCGCTGCCTCCTCTGTGCCCCTTTCCTTTTTTCCTAGCCATCTCTGTTGATACTCGTTGATTGGAGTGTTTATAGATCACCTGAAATTTAGGGTGGGGCATATACTCGAGAGCAGGCAGCCGTGGTAGCATCCAATCGGTTTATCTTCCTGCATAAGAAGCTAAGCTGAAAGATTCCATTTTGCACCCACCCTCCGAAACCTCGCCCAAAGTGCTCTCCAGTCCACTGCAGCCGCTTCACATCATCCTTCTTCCCCTGCGGTATACCCCTTCGAATCGAAGACAGATTGCAGCTGATAAATACAAGAACATCTAACCCCTGAATGTTTCTCACGTCCGACTACTGTCAAGCCTACCCAAAACCCTCTGAAGACCTCCATCTCCATATTTCCAGTGATCTGAAAACAATCACGGCATCACGAGTCAAGCTTCGTGTCCGTGAACTGATCAACAAGGTGCTCATAGTCGAATCAGCTACCCATACGATCAAGGAAACACGGCTGGTATCTACGACAGGAGTCGACTCTCTGACAGGAAGCAAGAATCACGTTATGAGTCTGCTGTTGAGCTCCTTTTGCGGTATTTGATACTTTCTAGAATGCTGATAAGCGCATTTTCCACCAACCTATATTGAAGAAAAGGGAGCATTGCATTCGACAATATCACCACCCTTCACCCTTCACCCAACTCACACCATCTATCATCCTGCCATGATACACACGCACCACTCACTTCCAAAGCACGACGCGAGAAAGATACCAAAGCACTGCACCCTCATTCCCTGCCACTACCACCGCTAAAACTCTACACATCGCCTCCCACCACTTTCAAATCTTCTCAAAACCCGCAACAGCCATCCTTAATCGTGTATGTTTCTACATCTAGCATACTAACTATCCATCTGCCCTCCAAGAGTCGTATTTTGTAGGTTATATTGACAAATTTAAACCTCCCCTATTATAAAGAGTGGTTTAGTTGTAGGGGTTGGAGAGCGGATATGAAGGATGAATGCTATTATACTACATATGGTTAGCGGATGGGATAGAGTCAGGATGGGGTTGTATTACACTCTGTTGACTTCGATTATGGTAATATTGTATGGATAGCGTCTCATCAATTCCTGCCTCCCCCTTCTCTTTTTTCAACCATCCCAAGTCTAGAATAACGAATGATAACGGACAAAAGATGACGGTGCAAAGGGCAGGGCGACGCGACGGACTATGGGTATGGGACTTGTGTGATCCATACGAGTTTTATATAGGTCGATCTTGGATGCGGTATGACGAATAAAGTGTTAAGGATGCACTTTGAGCGGATAGAATGGATAGGATACATCTACATACGTACATAAATCGTATGAATATACAATATGTTGCATACAGCGTTCCCAGACCATGAGGGTTATTTGGTGCAAGCCAAGAAAGAGCTAAAGCACGCGTACAACGAACAAGTGTCAAGAGGAAGCGAAACCCACCTAGCCACAACAAACGCCCATATCTACAAGTTCCATCTCCGACTCCTACTCCAACGTCATCCGCTCACACTTCCTCACTCCACCTCCCCAACCTCGCCACCCCCCCTCTCCTCCAACCCCCCCCTCCTCCCCCTCTCCCTCTCCAACTCCCCCTTCAACCGCCGATTCTCCTCCGCTCCCTCCTCCAACCTCTTCCTCGCCCCACTCCGATCCAGCAACCTCGCCTCCCTCTCCGCCTTCAGTCTCCGCTCCAGCTCTCGGAGCCGATGGATGAATCGCTGCTGCGTAGGCTCGAAAGGCTGCGAGACGATCTCGTTCGAGAGCGAGGGCTGGCGCGACGAGGAGCGGGGGGGTGTGGAGGGGTGCATGGCTTTTGAGAGGGTTTCGACGGCGGAGGAGGAATGGTGGCGTGCTAGTGAGGGAGGGGGAGCGGCGGCGCGGTCGATGCTGGGTGAGGATTGGTGGGTAGGGTTTCGGGAGAGTTGTTTGGCGTGCATCTCTGCCTTTTGCAGCGTTGCCAGTTCGCTTTTCAACAGGCGGTTTTCGCCGCGCAGTTTGGCGATTTCGGGCGCGGCGGTGAAGGCGCCTTTGATGCTGTGGGATTGTACGGTGGCTTCCAGCCTGTCGAGTTTTTTGATGCGCGCGTCGAGAGTGCTTTCGACGGATTGGTATTCGGTCCAGAGTTCGCGGTCGATGGTGCGGACTTTGGCTTGGAACCCGATGATGGTGCCTTCGACCATTTTGGCGGCGTTGAGGAGGTTCTTGCTGAAGGCGGGGAGCATGGAGGAGTTGGCGATGACGTCGATGGTCGGCAGGTGGTTGTTTACGAGGCTGTTCTGATGTTGCCAGTCTTGGCCGCAGATGGAGGAGATGCGGGTCCAGAGGGTCAGGAGGAGGGTGTTGCGTTCGGAGAGCTGGTCTCTGTATTGGGTTTCGAGGGTTGTGATTTTCTTGAGATAGGACTGGCGGGAGGATTCGAGCTCGGTGATGCGGACGTCTTTTTGAGAGACGGTGCGGCTGGTATGCTGGTGAGATCTCTGCCATTGCTCGTGTTGCGCTTTGTCCGCACGACGGGCTTGACGTTCACGGTCGAGCATTTCGGAAAGTTTCTTGGATTCGAGACCATGGGATTCAAGTAGAGAATCGCGATATTTGAGGACGCGATCTTTCTCCGACAAATTGTGTTGAGCTGTGTCGAGTTCAGTTGCGTTGGTCTCAAGATCTTTCTTTAGTTTTGTGATTGAAGATATAAAGCTTGTTCGTGTCCCATTCGCATCGTCTAATATGTCACGAAGGTTGCCTTCGAGCTCCGCAAGCTTCTCCTTAAACGAAGTGGCCTCAGTCTCGCGAGATTGCAGATTCTTCTTTACTTTCCTGTATTCCTCCTGGGAAGCCGACAGGTCGCGATTGAGGTCGTTCACCATCTTCTGGGTCTCTTGCTTTTCCTTGCCACCAATGACTTCTCGTTGGTGTCTCTCCTCGGATAATCTAGTCTCCAGGTCTTCTACCCGATCCTTTTCACTCGACAAACTGACCTTCAAATTATTCAAGGCGTCCTCGAGGTCACCAATCTTGATTTTATCGCCATCTTGCTCTTCGCGAAGGAAAGCAATCTCGCTCTGGCCAGACTCTTGCTGTACGGTCAGTTTAGTAGTCTTATCCCTTTCTTCACGCAAGTCCTTGTCCATAGCATCTGCTTCCTGCCCAAGCTCCTCAAGCTCAAGCTCCAAGTCTCTTATCCGCTTAGACTTCTGTTCGATCTCTTCCTCGACACGAAGGATACTCTCGCTAAGCGTTCGCACCTCCTTACGTAAGGCTTCTGAGTCTTCTGCGTGATTAGAAAGCTCGTTGTGGAGATGCTGTAATTCTTGATTCTTTTGGTCGACTTCCTCTTCCAGTGCGCCAATGCGCTCATTGCCCTCCGCTTTCAAGTCTTGCAGCTCTACTTCCATATCCTCTGCCTGCCGGAGTGCTTCGTCTCTCTCACCTTGCATCGTCTTCAAGTCTTCTGTAGCAAGGCCAACGTCGTTATCATACAACTGCTTCAAGTCCTCATGATCAATCTTAACGGCGTCAAGTTGTTCGAGTTCATCTAATAATTCTTCCAGCTTGCGCGTCAAATCATGGACTTCCATTTTAAGCCCAGCGTTCTGGTCACGTAGTTGTCCGTTCTTAAGCTCGTAGGCGTCGCGCTCGCCGTCACTCATCTGAGTAGCCCGAGTTTGCTCGCTCGCTCGAGAAGCTGGGCGGACATTGACCCGCGACGCCGAACGCTCGAAGATGCTGTCACCAGCGACTGAACGGGTTCCATGGCGTGAGCCGAGTTTTAGGTCCTCAATCTCCTGGTACAGACGCTCCTTTTCCCGGTTCCTGGAAGTTAGCATCGAAGTCTGCGCTCCAACCTCGCGCCGCAATTCGGCGTTTTCGTGTCTTAGCTGTTCCACCAAAGTACTGCTTGCAGCGCTAAAGGCTCCGTTACGATCATGCTCACGGTCAGATGTACTATTATATGATACTGTAGATGAAAGCTTCTGGCGCCTGCTGACACTGTAGACGTTCGCAGCATGGTTATTAGTGGTTGTGGATGAACCATCGGTTTTGAGCCGTCGTATCTCATCCCGAAGCTTGCGGTTGTCTTCGTCTGCTTGCTCCCGACGGGCAGTTTCAGCATCAAGGAGATCCTTCCACATGTCGACCTCTTCACGGATGCCAATGTCAAGCCCGTCACTTGTTTCACTAGCCCTCTTCAGCATCTCGGCAAGCTTCTTCTTGTCCCTTTCTTGAGCAAAGCTTTCGTGTCGCATTTTTTCAATGTCAACCTCGTAAGTCATGACTCGTTCTCTGAAGTATGTCAATTCGTTTTCCATGAACTGATATTCCTCAACGCTAGGTCCTCGTTCCTTTTCTGGAAGTGGTACTTCCACTTTCTTCGCTAGCTCTTCTATCTTGTCTTGTAATTTGCGCTCTAGCTCCCTCTGCGTGCGCTTGAGTTCACGCATCTCCTTTGCGGACTTGAATTTCGAAGTCCGTAAGTCGACGTTCTCGGATATCATAGCCTTTACACCCTCGTCTGACCTCCTGCTCAGAGCATCATCCAGAAAGTTAATCTTTAGCTTCAAATCCCAATTCTCCTTCATCAGCCGGTCGATGGTGCTGCTCTGCTCCTTCAGAGTGAGGCTTCTCCCGTTGCGGCCAGTCGTGGTTGTCTGTACAGCATTCCTTCTCTCGGGAGACGGTTGCTTGTGTCTTTCTTTATACTCGCGTGCCATCGTTGCCGGTACCTCGATATCACGAACGCGCTGCCCTATGACGGTGTCCGTAGGGGTGTTCAGTCTAGCGGTCACCGTTGTCGGGGTTTGCGGTACCGATCGGTCTTCGTCCCTAGGAATCAAGATCGCCCCTTGTGTTGCGCCGTCCTCCTCATCCAAAGTATGCAGTTTCTCCTCGATCGGCCGAACTTTATCCTCCCGATCGCTAAGATCTGAAATGCCTGATGCCATACTTCCAAGACTGATAGATCTGGAAAAATCCACTGGTCTGCTGCTAAGTGAACTACCGGAAGGTACGGCACCACCCGACTGTAGTGCATAGTCTGCCCCAAGTGTCAAATCGCTTCCACCTTCTGTAGATGTTGTCGTATAGGAAGAATACGAAGATCTTTGTGTGGCCGTACGTCTATTTGATAGCACTGGCCGCTTCTGAGACGGGGTGGAATCATCATCGCCAATCTGGTCCTCAGCTGTAGCAGCTTGGCGGTGCGGTCCTAATGTCTTCGTGGGAGTTGGCGAACTTGACCGCGAGGATGAAATGGTGTCCGCTCGCGGCTTCCGCGGTGTTGTCTCATGATCTGAATTATCATCTCTTCCCTTGTCTCCCAAGAAGATCCCCCCTTTGCTATCGTCCGCAATTTCATAGCCATCATCAATCGTAGACCTAGACACGGCACGAGAGATCGAACGCGCAGCAGCGGCAGCAGTCGGCGAAGAAGACATAGTCTCTAGAGAGGAAGTGTTGTAATGACCATGGTCGATAGCTGTTTCCGGGGTATACCCGGAAGGCAGCTCGGTGCGACCAGGCGCTGGAGTTTGATACATATCTGGTGGTGTAAGTGGAGATTGCGGTTGATGGTCGTCATGCTCATGGATCGGAATAGATCGAACGTCTGGCTCATCAGTGACCACATCATATGGGTCTGAGAGCGTCGAGTTCGAAGGATGTTCGCTGAGTACGGAAGCGTCATTTGTTCGTTGGCGGGCAACGGGGGATATCTCTGGCAGGAAGCTTGAATCTACATCTTCCAAATGCCTCCGCATCTCTTTCTCCTGTAGATATGTATCCCCTTCGCCCGCCATTGGACTCTTCGACAAGCTCTCATCGTCTGGCAGCGGCTCCTCCGTACCAGTTGCGCTGTACGAGTCGAAGTTGCCGCCATCGAAGGATGTCTTGATTGGAGATAGTTCATCATCAGTATCGAATCCTCCAGGGACCCGTGATGGCTGTCGCGCAATGGGAGGTCGTGTTGGGGTAGCCATAGAATGATAGTGATAATGCTAGGAAAAGCCCAATGGCTGCGCAGCAAACAAGTACCTCCAATTCGATCCTTTAGTCGCAGATCTTGGATTCCCTTTCCCAATCATGATTCACTTCACAATGACTGTCAGGGCGTAGGTCTGAGATCGGGTTTTCGCGTCGCGCGATAGAAGTTCCATGCGGGTGCGACCGTAGCGTCCACGTTTAGCGTTTGCGAGACCATTGGAGATAGCCTCATATTCTAGCTTGGCAGGGAGTACCAAAATCCGCCACACGTCAGTGAACGTTCATCGGATTATAGTCTGCGACCTAGGATCATATTTGTCGGCCGGTTCATTCCAACGTTCAACACACTATCTAGAAATATGGGAAAAGATTGGCTGACCTGTATCTAGTGCCAAGCTCTCTCGATAATTTTGCACACGCTAACTGTTAGGACTCGCCCTGCCACTTGCATTTCGACCAGCCCGTTCGCCAGGACATCTCGACAATGCGATGCGCTGAGCGCTCAGCACTTCACAATCGTAAAGGCTCTAGACCACACACGATACACAAGATCTTTTACCATAACACAAGCCTCATTGGCTTCGAGTCAAGGCGTGTAATCGGAAGAGAGCAACGTCAAAATTTCTCCAATCACCGAGGTCCTCAATCAGCGCCCAACCAATTGCCCAATATAATTAACGATTGAGAAGCAGAAAGACAGTTGAAACTTGACTACATATGAGGGCACGGTGACAGCAAGATAGCAAATCATCGCTTTGGTGCGACCCCGTCCACCATCGGCCAACTGCTTCCTGCAAAGGACCCATACTTTCCGAGACATCAACACCAAATATTCCGGGTCGCATAAGACACTCCACAACAATCAAAGCAGTATCTTCAAACCCTAAACTCTTCGAAAACCTACCCCCTCCTCCCAAAGACTCCTCCGTCTCCTCCCCAAACCCAAACCAACCACCCACGCCCCCCATCCCACCTCAAAACCATGGCCAACGAAACCCTCATCCGCGTCCTCGAGCGCAAACGGAAATACATGTGGCCCGAAGCCCAACTGAACTTCTGGCTCATCATCATGATCGCCTCCGCTGCCACAATCCTAGGCATAAACGCCTACTTCATGACCGTCCAATCGCGCTTCCACCTCGGCATACCATGGTACCTCCCTCCCCTCCCTCCACACCTTTTCCATATAATACAAAACAAAAACTAACCCTCCACCCAAGGATATTCCCCTACAGCATCGCCACCGCCTCCCTAACCCTCGTCTTCATCTTCATCATCCTCGCCCTAATCCAACAACGCCAACTCCTCCCCGGAATCGTCTTCCTCATCTCCTTCATCCTCTTCGTCCTCTACCTCGCCGGCCTCATCGAGACCTCCATCCAGCTCTACGGCCCCACAAACAGCGTCAACTACTACTGCAACCTCTACAAGCCCGTCAGTGGGGGCAGTGAGGGCGGCGAGCGGGGGCAGGCGACGCTGGCGTATTTGGAGACGCTGGGGTTGTGCAATGATTGGAAGGCGGTGTTTGCGTTTTATATCGTGGGCGCGGTGTTTTTGCTGTGGATGATGGTTATGAGTAATCAGGTTAATCGGGATGAGTTTGAGTGAAAGGGGAAGGATCCGGGGCCGGGGTGGATATATGGCATGTGTGATGTGATGAAAGCGTGACGTGAGCTTCGGGTTTCCATTTGGGCATAGCGAATGGTGCTTTAGTATATACCATTATGGGAGCGTTTAGTCGCATTTACTCTGAGCATGCTGTTCGGAATGGAATACATTCGAGATTCACGTTCACGATCAGGTAGCAGACTTGACATGATTGACAAGGATGAATAGGTACATTAGGTCCGTAGTGAATATTTCCGTATACTTAGATACAACAACAACCCATCATTCACCACAGCTCCACGCTCCAAGTGTCACCTCAACGCCTGATTTGACCCCACAACTCCATTCCCATCCCTCACAATTCGTCATCAGCATCACCGGCATCGGCATCCCCCTCCTTATCATCCCACCCATCAACAACCAACCTCGCCACATTCATCCCCATCAGCGAACTCGTCTCCATCGTACTTATGAAGCTCTCGATCCCGCTCGTATACCACACCTTCCCCTCCTCATCAAGCTGTATATCTTCGAACGTGACCCTCGGCAGCGTATATGGGTAGCTCTGCCATAGTTTTTCGTAGATCCACGTTATCGCCGCCACATTCTCTGGATCTCTAGGTGAGGAGAGGAGGATGGACTCGATCCAGGATGAGGAGAGGCGGGCGGGGCTGAAGATTTTGTAGAGGTATTCTGGTTGTCCGGTTTGGGGATTGGTGACGATACGGAGGGTGCTGATGCTGAAATATATGTGCGGTGAAGCGCCGGGGACTGTGAGGACTGTTGTTGGTACCTGGTCTGTTGCCGCGAGATTGAAAGCTTTGGGGTTTAGACGGTGGGGGGATGTGAAGAGCGTGACGTGGAGGTCTACGTAGGGGATCTTAAAAGGTGGGTTGATAGGAGGAGGGGTGAGAGTGAGGTCTGCGAATTGTAGAGGCGCGGCAATAATGATCGTGTCGTGGTTACTCGGCGAGATAGCTTCGAATGAGGACGAGGCTTCGAGGGTGTAGGTACTGTTTGGTTGGCGCTGGATTGAGGATACGCTGGTATTAAGGAGGACGTTTGCACCGGAGGCCTTCAGCATGCCGTCGAAGATTTGCCAGTTCCCTCCTCGTACCTGCATAGCCCCTTCGGTAGCCATGCACACCATAGCTCCCAACCTGTGATATGTCAGCAGCCATTGCTGGATCTTCAATATTCAACACCAACCCATGGATCCTATCAACATTCTGTGCATAATTCACCCTAGTGCTAGCTTGAATGATGTCCCGAGCGAAGGATCCCTCACCCGTATCGATACCGTTCTCAACCAAGTATTGGGCTCCAGTCAGTGCAGTAGCTTCTGTCAACCCCAAGTCGTAGGCGATTTGGCTTAAATCCATGAACGGAAAGCTCGGCTCCTCATACATCTTCAGAAAAGATCCAACAGTGCTCTGCATCAGCTTTTGCGTCAGTATCGGCGCCGTGCCATATTTCCATAACATCTTCACCACATTCCACCATCCATTTTCACTACCTCTGAAGACCCATTCCTGTCCATTGTAGATTCCCAGTGTCTGTCTGAGCTTGCCAGTACGGCCCGCGGAACTATCCAGGGTGGAGAGATCGAATTCAGCGACAGCGGAGACGAGGTTTCTATTGACTTCGACAAAGATGCTGGCGCCTAGTTCGACGGGCTCTGTAGAGAGGTCATGAACATCGACCGTGGTAGAGCGGCCGCCGATGTAGGAGGATCGCTCGTAGACTGTGATGTTGAGACGGGTGCATGGATGCTTGAATTTGTTGATATAGTATGCAGCGGATGCACCGCCAGAGCCAGCGCCTGCAAGATCGTTAGCTATGAGTGAGTTGACAGTATTAGGATGTACCTTAACTCACCGACTATAGCCACGGTTCTAACAGGGTCGTCAGAATTACAGATGACAGGCTTCGGAGCAATCGAAGTGGTATGAGGCACTCGGTCTGTCCGTGTGATGTATATTAGGAAGTAGACGAAGCCACAGCATGCAAGGATAGAGACTATGTTATGGTCCCAGAGTCGTTGCCAGACCGTCCGCCTGGGAAGGACGCCGGGAGTGCGGGTGTTCATGTTGTCAATGGACTACCAAAAGGGGCGCTCATGTATGCATCGTGATAATGGACCAGTAATCACCATCAAGTGAACGAAGCACGGCTAGGTACGCTTGTGATTACGTTGTGAGCAGTATTGGAATCCTAGTCATCGTGGTGGGAAGACAGTTCATGGTGTTAGTCATACTGACGCATAACCAGGGAATTGAGTGACATGAGGCTTGGGTTTCGTGACTTCATGTACAGTCATAAATGTTATTAGCAAGACCGCATGAGACTACAAAAGAGTTGACACCAATGTGAGATAGAAGGTTACGTTGCTACATCGTTAAAACCCCATCAGTATCATATAACATAACCCGACTCGCCGGCGAATCGCTGCAACGTGACTCCTCTCTATGTACACTCGCAAGGACCCCTCAGATACGCCTAATTCGCATTTGGTGTCCCCGGCGAGCCTGGGTCCGGAGGCCCTACATTCAGAGAACCCAAAGGAAGACTCATCTGGGTAGACCAAGTTGGGTTCGCCAACGCTCTGCTGATCTCCTGAAGGCTGCTGAAACCACTTACGCTCGCTTTTGGATCTCCAGAGGGTTTGTCAGCCCAAATCACGAACAATTGCTGAGTCAGGCCCGGCACGGCGGTATAAGAAGCAGCCAGAGGTTGGTAAAGCGAAACGTCGCCGTTACTCGCGTTGAGCAACGGAGCAGATACGAGAGATGAGCTCATGTTATAGATCTCTGGGTTGATGACCGAGCTTGGTATTCCATTGATCATCAATTCGTGGATGCCAGCTGCCGCCTTTTGACTTGCTGCGGAATAATGGTAGACGAAGGTTGTGCCGAAAAGGGATACGGCCGCAATGTCAGCAGCATCGTGATGCAACACACCAGCAAAGTCGGAACCTGTATGATGGTCAACATCAACGATCGCCGTTCAATACAGTAGGTGTCATACCAGCACTATACCCAGCCTGGATGTTAGAGATGTTAAGCCATTCTTCCGATAACGTTTTACCTCCCGACGAGAAAAAGAGTCTGAGAATCTTTTGGCTCTCATCAACAACTGCCGCTAAATGAGAATATGCGTAAGGCTTGGAGAAAGTCGCTCCCTTTGACCAGGCGTCGGCCTTGAGACTCCATATCAATTCTTGAACATAGCTGGTCCCATTCTGCGCTCCCGCATGATAGAACAATCGAATGCCGGGGCCATCTTGGAAATTTGGAGAATAGACCGCTGCCATCTCATAGCCATCCCAACTGTTCTGAGGCGCTTCTTCTGGGACAGCCGAAAAGTTGCCAGCTGCCACGAGATTCAGGTTGTTCAGAGTTCCCGGTATCCACGGATCACTATTGTTATATATCTTTCGATTTTCTTGTAACAAGCCGTTGGTCCCTACGTAGAAGACGCTTCCCTAGTCCAAAAGTCAAACATTGATCAAGGCCCATGACAGCTGGCATTTTCTAACCTGTTGACTTGTGTCGTTGAGATATGTGGCACTCGCAAGCCCGGTGTGATTTTTGGCATTAGAGAATATCGGACTTTCCACGAAGTCAGTAATGTCTAGACCGCTGCGTTGAGAAATAACCTACACAGCGACAAGCCAGGGTTCTTCATGGTAAGAGACAGCTTCTTTGATGTCGCCAATGGCCGATTGATACACTACTCTGAAGGCCTGTCGCGCTCTGTAACTCTGGCCAGGGCCTTCATCGTAAGTCACTACGGATAGCGGTGATCCCACCATGACATCTGAGGAACTGGTGGGATATTGTCAATACAATGAGAACATCGTTCTTCACTCGCCGACTCACTTCAATGGAACTGCGTTGCTGTTGGTGCCGTTTGAAGCTGAAAGCGAACGGGGTTTTCCATTCCGCGCTTGCAATCCCCCTACTACACCACCGACAACGGTTGCTGCAATGGCAAGTACTAATATCGCAACAAAGAATACCCAGAAAGCCTTCCGCTTAAGACCGAATATCCTGCGTTCTGGTGGTATCGGCGGCGGTGCTCCAAGAGCTTCGTCAATGCCTCTTGGCGGTACAAGTGGAGTAGGCGTGATCGGGCTCGGGCCTGGTCCAAACGAAGATCCGAACGCAGAATCTGGAGACGCGGGAGCCCATTCGGAAACTCCTAGATGGGTTTGCGACTGTTTCTCGTTGAGGTAATTGCCGCCTTCATCAAAATCGTCGTCTAGGTAGCCCTGTGGTTTCGATGCGTCCAGGTGCTTTTCCGAATTTTCTGTGGCTCGTGTGTCAAGCTGGAGACCTGAAAGGTCTCGGTGGTCAACTGGGGACTAGTCGCTATCGTCAATATGGTGAAGAAAGTGCAATCGCTGAATGAATCACCTTTTCGAAACTGTATGAAGGGTGGGGAGGCATATTGAGTGTCTTGCATCCAATTACAACATGTATAAAGGCTCTAGTCTGAAGATCGAAGCCAGCCTGCCAGCTTGCCAGGGCGATGCAGAAAATAACAAATCATGCGGCTGTCAAACTGATTAAGAGAGGGATATTCTCCGAAGAGAGGACTAGCGTTATGGTACGTAGCGTCCGTCGACGACTACCAAGACCTTGGGGAAGATATATGCGCCCAACAAGGGTGAAGGATTGAGTAAAGGACTTCGCCTTGGCGTGCTCAAAAGCTTCAACAAGACTTCGATCTAATACCAGACCCATTCTTGATAACCCAGACTGGGAGAAGGCGAATTTGAGGGAGCTTCGAGCAAGCCAGGCGAAGCTAGTACCTTGGGGTAGCATGCGCTCTGCCGTTCGAACGTTTCAGGTCGACGCTCGTACCGTTCCAGCGGCCATTCAATCGTAGAGCGGGGATCTGTCATCAGGGGTGATCGGACGGGAACCTTATCAGTGTCGAACAAACAGTGCCACGTTGGAAGCGCCTTGTTGACGAAAGCAACTCATCATCCGTCAATAGTCCCAGGTACACATCGACTTACCAAGGTCGCAGTAGTGATCTCGAGGCGACCCGCAAGGGTCGACGCGGTTAGAAATTCGATTGGTGAGATTTACGACTCGGAATATTCGCACGCAAGTCCCACACCAACATCGCTGCCGAAATTTCCTCCGACCTGCTGATGTGCAGTAGTCCATGGCTTACTGGAATTGAGCCGTGGTGCAAGAACGTGGAGGTTGGTGGCAGCGTGGGATGATGCTTTGTCAAATGATGTGCGAGCGCTTATATGCGCGTATAACACGGAATAGCGCAATCTGCTAGGGCCTTCCCCAGACCACAGAAAATTACGACTTTCTGCCGTGCTGCCGTTCCTGCCGTGGGTGAGGATCATCCAGGACTGATGAGGATAAGTTGAAGCAGCAGCGCGGTGATTGACATCCCGCCAACCTGCCAAGGGAGTATCTGAAACGCAATGCCGACACCATGCTTGCACGTGCGGACCTCGTGCTCACGAACCTGACGCACCATTGCAGGGAGACGGTAGATCATTCTAGCGGGCGATTCTAGAAGAAAGTGAAACGTCGTGACTGCCCAACTTGGTTGATGTGGTGATCATGGAATTATGCTGGCTGGTCTTCTCACACACTGAAGACTGAGCAGATTTATAGCCCAGTAGACAGTCCTCGCCGCAGGATGAGGGGAGGATCGTATGTGGGCAATGCGGAAGAATGCTGATTGCGTAGGTCCAACAGCTACCCTCCTCCATGCTCATGGTTTTGACTCAAAAACGTGAAGAAGCATGAGTCTCAGTCGAAATTCAACAAGAGGTTGCCATGAGGCTTTTGCGGAGTAGCTTTGCCCCGGAACGTCCCATGAAGCCTAGATCAGAAGGCCCGAGGAACGCCATTCAAGCACTTGCAGGTTTCACCAAGTCTGTTGATTTGTCTCAGATGGCGAATCTTGTCACTTTAGCTCGCTGTCCTTTCGTGGCAATTGCACACCCAGCATTCCCATGAGATTGGATCCAGGTCCAGAATTCCCACCTTGGCTTTGGAAACTTTCAAGGAGGTTCTTGGCAAAGTTGTAGTCCAAGCTCATGTCTTCCTCCTCTTCGACCTTCTCCGCCACTAATGATGGTATCCCGGTCTGATCCATCCTACCCGACCTCAGATCAATAGCTTTCGATAGTGGCTTTGACACATCGCAACCCTGATTTGCGTCCAGATCAGGAGCGCCAGCTTCCCGGAGTTCAATCTCGATAGTCTGCATAACTTGACGGAGAGCTTTGTCCTCCTTATCGTATTGCGAGACACTATCGACTCGGTCATTGTTGGAGGGATAAGCTTCGGAAGAATGATTGTGATCAGTTGCGCTGGACGGCATACCCATCATCTCTCTCATCATTTCCGTGAATTTATCTTCGTTGAAGCTAATGTCCTTGTCTTCGCCTGCATCGTCGCTATCGTCACTAAGAGCACTGTGATCGTCATCATCGTCGTCCCCATCCATATCGTCCAGATACTCAGCACCTGCAGTACCAGCAGCATCATCATGATGCAAGAAATCTTCGAATCTTGCCACCATCTTCCTTAGATTCTCTTGCGCCCTCTTGTCTCCGAAGCCTTTTCTGGCACCGGCTGCACTCGTGCCTTCTCTGCCGCCCAATTCTTTCTCAAAGTCCTCGAAATCAATGTCTAACCAGTCCTCTTCGTCCTCTCGCAAGCCCCATTGATGGATATCATCATCATTTGGTAGGAGATCTGCGTCTGCCTGAAGATCATCTAGCATTAACTTGATCTCTCGGACTGTCTTCTTGTCCTGGTTTTGGGAATCGCGCAAAAGCATTTCGAACCCGCACGAGAGTTTCATGCCCATTTCACCTTCCACCTGCGACGTTGGCTCGTCTTGAGCACGCGAGGCTTCTATCCAAGCTTTGGGGGCATCAAATTGCTGGCTTTTGAGTTGAGCATAGCCTACCTTTGTAAAAGTGGTGGATACTCTGACAAGATCCGTTGGAGGAAATATAAGCTCATGAGAATCTCGAGCCTGGAGCGGCCTCAAAGCAATGGGGTCGCGAAGATAGAAGGCTTCAACAGCCGGGCTAACATAGGCAGGATCATCGCGGAGAACCCAAGCAAGATTTCTTGGAATTTTGATGATAGCGTGGTGAAGGCTGTCGAATATTTGCTGAGGGTACTTCTGAAGGCGATAGAATGCTTCAGCTTGGATCGTGGGTGACTTGATCAATTGCGCTCGATGATGCTCAAGAAAGTACAGGGACTCATTCAAGCTTGATACACTTATTACAGACCTTGCTTGGGGACCACCTGCTCTGATCGTATCAAGAGGAACGACTAAGAGATGTCCGTTGTTTAGCCAGGCTCTGAAGTCTGCAATTTCGGGGTTCAACCAGTGAGGTAGTACCCCCGCTGCTTCGATGAGTAGGAATTGGCCATCAGTGTCCACCACTCGGATCCAAATTTCTGGAAATCTTATGCTCAACTCTCGCAGAAAGTAGACAACAAGCCACTCATCTTCCACGGAATCGCCATAGTTGGTGCGTCCGCGCAAGAAGCTTTGGCTTTCACTATGCTCGAGGGTGAATTGTATACCTTCTCGCTGCCAGATGAAGCCTTTCGTCAACTCACTAATGAGCTTTTGTCCATCACTCTGTACTTTACGAAGTTGTGTGCGTTTGTCTGAGTCGTTGAGTTTAGAATCTATGATGTAGATCGCATACTCTACGCAGTCCTCCGGTAAAGATTTCGGGAACCCGTTAAAGCCTTCTCCAAACCATTTGAAGCTATCTTGAGGCTCGTCCATGATGGATGTAAATGTCGAGTACATTGTACTTGTTACCGTGTTACTATGGCAGATTATGATTTTGCATGCCAAGCTTTATAAGGCTGTCTCCGCATTAGCGTATCAAAGCGGGGCAGGTTCGCCGAGGTAAACAATCAATTCAAACAACACGTCCGAGGGCCTTGCTCAATAGTCATTAAGCATGATGTATTAGTCTACCTCTTTCGCCAATTCTGATATCTCTTTGTATTCTCTATGCGAATCGGACCTCCGACGCCTGGTCATGGCCTTCCTTGACACTCCACGCACTGAGGTCGACACAACGTATATGACCAACGGCCATAATCTTGATAATTTCTCCCTCGAGAATTCCCTTCTCTCACCCATAAAAAAGAGGAATGGGGCTCTTACCGATCACATCCAAGCTGGCCGCGGTATCAGTCTCAAAACACCTCAAGCGCGTGTCCCCTTCACCGACAGACGCAATTTACCATCAGTTCCTGGCCGAGGAGAATTCACGCCTCTTCTGCAAAGTGTTGCAAGGAAGAACCTACAGCGGAACGGAAAATTGAGTGGTGCGCCAGAAACACCGGCCTTCCTCAAAGCTAGCTACCAGGGTAGTGACAGCCCAGCGTTACCAGGAGTAGATCAGTCAGGTGTGTATGGCAGTGATCTGGGTAGCTCGGTAATTGGCGACAACAATGGAACGCCAATACCGCAGGCTACAAGTAGCAGTGCACAGTCGACGCCATTGGCAGTCCTGCCCAAGCGGGATGCTGCGGGAGTCTTGGCTGATCAAGGAAATGTGATGACCCTACGAGAACAGGAGAACGTGCGTATAGCAAACACGCTCCAGTATGATTACATGGTGCTGAGATCTGTACTAGATAATCAACAAGATCGAAAAAGAGAACTTTGGCCTAAAGCTCAAGATACACTTTCTTGAAGAATCACTACGCAAAGCAGGCCCTGGATTCAATGAAGCTGCGCTAAGAGAAAATACTGATCTCAAGGTTGATAAGATCACCATCGCGAAAGAACTAGCCAAATGCAAGAAGCATCTTACCCAAGCTGAGCGAGACGTGGAGGCATATAAACAGCACGTTATGGAGGTCCAAGAGCAGGCCAAACGAAAACACTCCGATGGAAATATGCGCCAAGAACTGGAAGGGTTGCGGAAAGGGCTCGCACATAAAGAGTCTGCGATTGCTGATCTTCGTCAGAAGCTTGACGCAGTAGAGCATACGAGCGACGACGTCCGAAAGTTAAAGGATGACATCGAAGACCTCGAGGTGGATCTCCGCGAAAAGGACCGTTTAGTAGATGAACGCGATGACGAAATCGAACGTCTCAAATCACAAGAAAAGAAGGATGCCGACGACTATGAACAAGTCTGTAACGAGCTTGAGGTCGCGAAGGAGAAAGTGGAAGATCTGGAAAAGGGGAAAAGTGATACTGTAGAACAGGAAGCGAAGCTCACGAATTTGCAGGATGAGGTTGCGGAGGCATTGCAAGCGAAGGAGAAGGCAGAAGAAGATTTGGATGAGCTACGAGATGAGATGTCCAACAAGTCCATTAACACGAAAGGTTTAAGTCGGCAACTCGAGGATAAAGCCAGCAAGCTACAAGAGGAATTGACAGGTCTACGTGAGAAGCATATCAATCTAGAGGAGGACTTCGACGACAAGTCTAGAGCATTGGGCAAGCTCGAAGAAAAGCTCCGTGATGTAGAACAAGATGCGGATGTTCAAGTTCAAAAGCTGAAAGACCAAAACGAACTTCTCCATCACGAAAAAGAAACGACTACTCGCAAGTGCGAGATCCTAATAACAAAGGCTGAGCAGGCTACGAAGGAGCTTCAGAGTACATTGGAAGAGAAGGATCTCTTGCACTCTCGGCATGACGCGCTTACCGCTGAATCTCAGATGCTACAGAAAGATTTGTCAAAAGCTCAGAGTAGGATACACGAGCTCGAGGAAAAGCTTCAAGAGGAGAGGCAGCACGCTCAGAATAACGATCGTCAGTTGCGGAATGAGGCCAAGGTGGAAATCGACCGATTGTCCGAAGAACTCGATACCCTGAACCGTGAGCTAGAAGACAAGGAAAGCCAAGCTGCGACGGACCAAGATCACTGGGAAAGTCAACGACATGGCCTCCAATCACAGAAAGAGAAAGCCGATGAGCAGGCGGCTGGCCTTCAGCGGACTATTAGCAAGTTACGAGAAACCGAAGGGAACTTGTCTGGCCGAGAGCTGAAAATTCAGGAAGCTCTTGAGAGCGAGAAGCAACGACACAAGAGCGAAGAAGCCGTTCTTGAGCGTCGAACTCGAGAATTGAACGCTGATGTCGATGAAAAGCGCCAAGCCTTGGACGGTCTTCGATCAGATGTATCGCAATCAAGAGAGGATTTGCGTGTCAGTCAACGTGAGCGCTTAAGTCTTGAGGAGAAGGTGCAGGCTCTAGAGGACGAAGTTGATATCCTACAGAGCGGACTCGACGACGAAGCTGACAAAGCCAGAGAAGAGGTTGACGCAGTCAAACAGGAGGCTGAGGTCTTGAGATCTGAATTGGCCGATGCTGAAAAACAATTATCTCACGCTCGAGACTCTCTGAATGAACAAGCTGGTCAGGATACGAACGATCGGCTCACCAGTCAGCTCCGAGCTACTGAAGAGCAATTGCGACTAGTCAAGTCGGAGAAGCAATCATTCCAGGATAAGCTGGCAAAATTAAACCTTGATATACACACTCTGCGAGCTTCATCTGCAGAGACCGAAGCCGAGCGAGACGAGATCAGGAGCCAACTGATGCAGATGCAGAACCAGATTGACACAACCTATAAATTGGACCAGGAAAAGATCGACCTCCGAACGGCGAAATTAAGACTTGAGAATGACATTGGCCGTTTACGCGAGGAACGAAAAGGCCTTCTCGAGACAAATGCTGCAACAGAGCGTAGACTCGAGGAAGAGATAGCAAAAGCGTCATCTGAGGAAGGTCGTCTCAATGAGGAAATAGCTGACTTGCAACGACAACTTACAACAGCATCCAGGTCAATAGACAGGGAGTCAGCGTCTGCCAAACAAAAGATACAGCGCCTCGAAGTCCGTATTGAAGAGCTCCAGAACCTTTCGAGCCACGAAATGCAAGGAGAGGCTGCAGCAGAACTAAGCGTGGTCCAGAAAGACCTCTGCAAGGCTCAGCGAAGAGAGACCGAGTATCTCCAGCGAGAAGGGGCCCAGAAAGAGGTTCTACGAGACCTTAAGCAAAAGGTCGCACGCCTTGAACGCCAGTCCCACGAGCTCGAGCTTGCCCGACTGACAGTCAATTCTCCAAAGTCATCAGTAGGGGGCTCTGCACGCAAAAACGAAGTGGCTGAAATGCAACGCCAGCTCACTGATGTGCACCAACAGCTAAGAGATGCCCGGACCAGGTCAAAAGATGAACTCAAGGCGTTACAGCGCCGACTCGGTGAATCGGAAAGACTCATTCAAATGAATGCTGACGCCTACGAGCAACAGCGTGAGCAGCTCGAGGCCGACCTTTCCGCAACCCGCCAAGATCAGGAGTCTCTTATGGCCAAAAATAATACCGCAAACCACACAATCACCCGCCTTCGTACTCGGATTTCTTCCCTCGAGAAGGATGTCCACGCCCATCGCCAAGCTACTACATCCGACAATACAATCGCCGAAGAGCGCAAAGACCTACACGACATGCTTAAAGACGCTAAACTCACCGCCGAGGATCTCCAAGTCCAGATCAACACACGTGACAGCCAGCTCGCCGCCTCTTCCACCCGTGAGAAAGACCTCAGAGCCCAGCTGAAACGAGTCCGGGACGAACGCACCCTCCAGACGCAGAGAAGTACAGCTCTGTCCACCGAACTGGATGACCTTCAATCACGCTACGAGCGAGCCGTGGACAATATCGCTCGTCAACAACGGAAGTGGGAAGAAGAACGCAAAGCGATGGCTTCGCGCGTTCGCTTCGCCAACACGTCTATCAGCGAAATGCATGCCACCGATAGCCAAGAGCTCGTCAAACGACATGCGGGCGAGCTGAGGGGACTGGCGAAGCAGATCCAATGGCTGAGAGCCAAATGTGTAAGAGAGGAAGGATTTAGGAGTGGGTTGGTGTATGAGAAGAAATTTCTGTTGATGCAGATTGAGATGTTTGAGGCTTGGTAGGTCTTCCTTTGTTTGAATTGGATTCCTCATCTCTCAGCAATCAACCGTCGCTAACGATTGCGCCTTTAGTAACTCTATCGACCTCAATCTCCTCTCCGAGATGGGCATCGTGTCAGGCGGCAATCCTTCTCCTCGTGTTCGCCTAGCCGATAGCTTGCGAGGGAAAATTGGTAAGCGAGAGCGTAAGCGGCCGTCGTTAAGAGCGGTGGGTTTTGCGATCATTGCCGTTGAGAGGATGAAGAGGATGAGTGTTGAGTGGGCTGGGCAGAGGAAGGTTCGGGAGGCTTTGGGGAGGAAGCTGGAGGGTGTTGTGGGGGGGAGGAAGGGGAAGAGGGTTAGTGGTGGTCGGTAGATGTTTGGTAAAATTGGCTGCATTCGTGGGTGTTTGGCGGGTTTTGTCTGCATTCTGGGATTCTGGTGTTGCATAGCGGTATGAAATTTGCGTTGTTCGTTCGACTCCACAATTCAAAAGGGTACACTCATTCATTGCCGGTCTTAGCAGTTGGGAGCAGCGTCGTGCTCGAGTCAATTCCTCGTTCATCATGGCATACTCTACCACCAGGTCCTGCGCCTGTGTCCTACCCAATACCTAAATTGCGAATCAGAAAGACATATAGCTCGACCGATCCTCCAAACTTTTCCCTCCTGCGTCAATCCGTTATTGTCTCAACCTTCCTTATTTCAATCTCCTCCATGAAATTCGCAAAATTTTCTAAGTTCTCTTCTCCTCGTATAGGATTGAAGAGGTATGGAGTTGTGAGCCGGTTACATTATGTTGAGAATAGATGGTCTCGAAGCAATATTGAAATCAGTGCGAGTATATGCTTTACAATAGTAGCGAGAGGTGGGGAATTGCATTAAGAGAATTTATCTTGGGTTATTGGGGGAGATTGTATGATATGTGCTACCCACACAGTATAAAATTATAGAAGATGATCAAAAGCCGGCAAAGCAAAGATGGTCTAAATTGCTGGTAACCAAAGATGTTTGGCAGGATCTGGCTAGTGGAGCCAGCATGGCTGCATATTTGTAACGTTGTGGAATGTGTCATCTACATAGGGTGCTCAACGTCTTGATATCCTTCGGCAGGTAGCTGTCGTTCTTGCTGCCTGGCTCTTTGACTTAACGCGAAGTACTTTGCTTGGAAGGGAACCGGGTCCTGCTATTTATTATATTGTTTTGCTTTCCGATCTCTTACGAAGGCTAAGTCGTATATTGGCACTTTCCGCTGAGGACTTTGGAAGCCAACCTCAACGTGACTGTGCTCTTCTAATCCCATTACTGTATCACAACAGAGAAAGTATGCTGAACAGCTGTTTCGAGAATTTTCGGCGTCGTTGCCAAAAATGCTTGGACCGAAGCATGAGGTGATGTCGCTCTCAGCGTCCTTCCACGAATTGAATAATATGAAAATTCATGACCTGTGAAAGGCATCACGCTCGATACGCTATGAAATTCTGGTCGAGACGTCTAGCGCGCCGGTATCCATCTGTTGAACGGTCTCAGGGGTATGATGGATGATCTGGCTGTCATTGACTATTCTAGATGTCTGAAAAGGTGTCTACCTTAGGAACAAGACAACGAGACGACAAGACTTTGTAGACGTGGCCACTCGCTCATTGTCTTGGCAGAAGGGCTTATTTCCAACACCATCTAGAACTAGTCCTGTTGTAGCTAAGCGTAGTCCCCGAACATCCTCAACGACGTTTCAAGACAGCTACTTGTTAATGTCTTCATGCTTTGTCGACTCGGTAAGTGTCACTGTCTTTGCATCAAGAAATGTATTTTCTACACATTATAAACGTGAACCGAGTACATGATTATTGCAGCAAATCAAAACTTGTTTGCAAGTCAACCCACCATCGCAAGCCGAGGGTCGAGTGGGTGCTCTCGATAATGGAAGGAAGAAACCTGGAGGCACACGCCAGCCGAGGGTTTTCACGGGACATTGGAAAACCTAAGTTATCGAAACATCGACAGATAGTACACCAAGCATGTGCCGCGGGAATTCCCCAATACTTGTCAATGTCGACGAGAGCAGCTTCTACGATGGGGACACAATTCACTCGAAGGATATGAATGGCACAGTTGACCCTCGGGATCAAAACCCCGGACCAGTCGAATCGAGTTATGGATGACAACAGAGAGGGATTACGAGTAAAGAGCCAATTTGTCAACCTGTCCCGCAACGGCCTAGGCTCTTTCCAACATGTCGATACTGGTGGTGGTCCAACATCCAGACGAGCAAGGCTCAGACCGCTTGAGACTGCTGTGCCGAACGACGGATCAACAATCCCAAGTGGGGGGCAGGACATACTCCCATACTGGGGTGCTTCGGCGGTAAATGTTTGGGAATTATACTCACGTGACCTAGGCGCTTGCGCAGCCGCAACAACCAACATCCTCGATCCTCCTACAAATAGGATCAATGTCGAATCATTGGATGGCGCTATCGCATAGGCTTGTGGGAGGCAGAGCCCAGGTGCTGCGCTGTGTCAGACTTTGCCAGCATTTTGTTGCAGACGTGCCGAGGCTTTACACCTTTACCCTGTTGCTGTTCATCCTTCGTTGCATCATCGACTAAGACGCGGTAGCAATAGTTGACAGCGGTGACACTCACATATTTCTAGTATAGCTATGCTTCTGAAATACGGCGGTGCTCTAGGTTGCTGCGTTTCCTTGCTTGGCAACTCTGTTCGCCCAATGCTTTCAGTGGAATTTGTTGTACACGATCACATCCCTGTTTACAGATGACACATTCCTACCATTCCCTCTACCGGATGAGCCTTCACCCTGCCTCCTGCTGTGTGTTTCCCGTGTCGAAGCTGCTACTCTTGCTTTGAACTGCGGACGGACCATCCTCTTGCTTTATCAAGGTTCTCCTAGAAAGGCGGATATATAAACGTGCTCAAAGAGAAGTCTCCTCTACTCTACATCATCATACCACCATACAAGGACAACCCATCATAGCAACGCAATCCCATCGCTCCACACGACTCGACCCTCAACCCGTACAAAGCATCTATCCCACAGCCACCCTACCGGCATCGCGCTCGATTCTCTCAACAATGAAATCCACACTCCTCTCCCTCTTTTCCCTTCTCGCCCTACTCATCACCCTTTCCACCGCCTCTTCCCGCATCTCCACACCCACACCCACCCACACCCTCACATCCACATCCACCCCCAATCCACCCCCACCGCCACCATCAACCCCGAACCCGAACGACGGCGGCATAGTAATCATACCCCTTGGCCCTACCACCGCCCTCTCCACTGCCCCCGAAGAAAGCGCCCTATTCTCCATCGTCGAACCCGCAACTACGAGAGTACATCGCCGTGCACCCGCTCGACATACGATGCATCGGCTGTCGATCTCGCTGCCGCCGAGTGATTTGCCCAAGGTGGTCGTACAGACTAAGTCTGTGCATCCCTAGAGGGCGGTGCGACGGACAATGAAAACTGGGGTTTGGGATGTTGAGCGGCAGGATTATGTTCGATAGGGCCGCTGGGTATAGCTGATGCTGGAAAAGACATGGCAGGAATCCTGGTTGATTTAGGTTCGAGGATTAAGTTTGGTCCGAGTTTTGTATCATCACCTATTGTGTATTATCAAATGGCGGATGTGTATTTGTATCTCGTAGGGGCGTTGTAAAACCTTTGGAGCTGAACAGAATAAAGCTGTCATCATCTAATCTTTATACCCAATCCTGTCATTCGTCATGAAGCACATTCTTGGTATTGTGGATGTATTCCATGCAGGCGACACTGACTGTGGAGTGGGTCGCTGACAAAGTTGGACGTCCCGGATCTTGCTATCAAGACAAGCGAAGTTGATCGACGAGCTAATAACATATTATATATATCGCTTGATCGTCAATACTAAATCTATATTACGGACACGGCATCAAAAACACAAGCCTCATACCTAAACCTTTCAAAACATCTATACAGCTCAAAATCTCCCCATCTCGGCTACTTCTATACCCTGACACATCATACCCCCAATCCAAAACGCCTCTTCATGCGATAATAGATAATCTACACCCTTCCTCACTAGCCGCACTCTTCACCACGATACGATACGAAAAACAGAGAGTCTTTAGACTGTATCGTTGTTATGAGGTGGGGATAGGGAGAGAGGGTATCGTGGTAGGTCAGTGCATGAATGGTGTACGTCTGGTATGGAAATATGTGGGGGGTTATTGGGAGTAGGTTGGGTGTTGGGATGGGAGATGGATAGGGATTTAGCGAGGTTTGTTGGTGGGGTTCGTGGATGGGTGAGTTTATGTATGGAGGAGATGGTTTTTTGGTTGAGGTGGGGGTTGTGTGGGATGGTTATCGGATGGGTATGTCTAAGGCGGTCAGGAAGATAAGGGGGAAAGGTCGAAGGATTAGAGTAGCTATGGAATCTTGATGGGAAGCTGGCTGTTTGTACAGTCGTGTTTGATTGTTGGAGCTTGGTGTTTTTGTTGGGTTGTTGAGTCATGCTACTGTTGATCGTGGGAGGATGAATGTTGTCGTGTCTTTTGGGTTAGCAATTTTGGTAGGGGATGCAGGTTGTGACGGCTTGAAATGCGCAATTTTGTTGGTAATGATCTTTTTCTAGAAGATTCGAAATCTAATTAAGCATGCAATCCCCTTAACTCAGGAGAACTATTACAGCATTTCCAGGCTGACTCTCGATCATTCAACGCACGCCATGTCAATACTCGACTCCCTCAGTTCCCACCCCAGAGTCCGTAGCGTCTGCTCAAATACTCAGCCACTAACCCCTCACCGATACACTCCCCAACGACCCATAGGCCGTTACGGTACCACCACGAACAGCTCCCTGGCGACTCTAGATCCAAGCTGAACAGCATCCACACCAAAAGCACAGCTGGTCCACCGCATGCTACAGCAAAATACATGGGCCCGGCTCCCATATAATCTCCCGTCATGAACATGAGTCCCAGTTGAACCATCGCGGCTAACGAAATCAACAGCTTACCATAACGATGAGAGGCAACCGCAAAGGACACCATGCCAGCTTGTAGATCGTCCTTCAGGCCTTGATATTCCTGCACGACCTCGACTATCACAGTCCACATCGCTGATGCTAGCCACAAACACAAGACGGCCGCGATCGTGTTGTTTACAGCGTCGTAGGATCCTCCCGCAGCGCTCAAGGCGATGATATCAACGCCTAGAACGCTGCTGCCGATCATGACACCGGTGGCCAAGGTGAAACCCCTACAGAGAGGAGCGTAGTAGGTATAGCGCTTGATGACCGGGTAGGCCGAGTGAAAAAATACGTATGAGACGAGCTGTCGAAGATGAAGTCCTGGTAATTGGAAGATGATCCCTAGCCAGATGGCGAAGAAGATCGCAGCATAGACAACGCCGGCTGCGGGTGTGATGGCGCCGCGCACAATCGGACGTAGACGGCAACGAGAGACTTGATAATCGTAACTAGCATTCATTACATCGCTCCACGCGCAAGCGGCGCTACGAGCCATGAAGGCGGCCGCGAAGAGGACGAGATTCGTGCCGAAGAGGGTGGTGGGAGATATGGTGGTCTTCAGTAGACATGCTGCAAGGAGGGTGCCAAAGAGGAATGGGTAGTAGAAGTAGATCATGCCAGCTGGCTCGTTGAGTCGGATGAGCTCCGCGAATGGGACCCATGCATTCGGAAGGTATGCAAGGAAACCCGAATTTGGTGGGTAGTAGATTGCAAGATTATTAGACGTGGCGATGTAGGAAGGTGTTGTTCTCAGAGTATGACGTGCTTTGTTGAGACCACGCTCCCTGTTTGGAAGTGGCACTGTGCGTTGTCTTGTAGGCCGTGCATTTGTCATTTGCACGCGGTCCTCATCATCCTCATCATCATTGGGAAACCACATCCTATTCACCATACCTGGGCGAGGAGTTGGAGGCATAGCTGCAACTTCCTTGGAACAGGTGAGGATTGGGCTTGTTTGATGATTTTGAAGGTGATTGGGGATATCGAAACTGGTGGTGTACTCTTGAAGAATCGTTCAATCGTTCAACAGATTCGGCTGTGATTAGGATAGAAAGGTTGACTTTGGAGTTTGGGTTTAAGTAAAAGTTTCCCAGTGTTGATGGTCCTGGTGTCAGTTGCCCTGCAATTACCGACCGTGTCATGTACCCCACTGTGTTGATCAATGTCTTAATTGTAGGACAACCATCAATCGAAGTGAATGCAAGGCTAAGCCAATCAGTCACGTCTGGCACAGAGGGGTTTCTCACAAACCTTTGGGCATGCAGGAGTTATCCGAGTACGCTCAATGAGGCTCAATAGAAGCGGACTACACGAGACCACCGAGGAGATGTTGAACGAACTCAAGCCCAAGGCTGAACGAGATGCATCAAGATCATCCGAATGTAAAAAGTGCGTAGAGCTGGGTTCTTACGTACCAAGTGCCGGATGCCATTCAACGTAAGGCAGACCGAGCGCCATGTTTATCACGTAGGCCTGTTAGCTTTGAATCTCAATGCTTCCTCCTCATCGACAGTGTTCGCTTTCTGATACTTCTCCCAGATTGCAAGGACCACCTCGACAGCGATCAAGGCAATTATGATCCATTCCAAACGGATGCCATGTGCCTCACTTAGATGCTGCCGGAGCACACTGGCTATTTCTTGCGCATAATCCATCTTCTCGTTCAAAACTTTGATACGGATGTTGATGTCGAGTGCCCTGCCTACTTGATCATAGTAGCCTTCTAGTCCCAGTTCATGGCGGCTGTCCCAGAAGAGATCGGGTAACGAATCAGTTAGCTCGGAGTAAAGATTTAATTGTGCCCGTATACTCAGAAGCTGGCCTGTCTTGCGAGACGTAAATCTTCTGCTGAAAGGCATTCGCCATCCACCGCGGGACAGCACCGCTGGAATAGATTTCGTGGACTCAAAATAATCTTCAAGAAGACCTTCTAGTACTGCAAGCTTTGTAGAACGGGCTAGCCCAGATGAGAAAGCTATCTTTGCAAGTACTGTATCGAGATTACGGCTTTGAATCTGCCCTGTCTCAGCATCTATCATCTGGGACATCTTTCCATCGCTTTCTGTGGTAGATAATGGCTGCTTGGTACCGAGATTGATACGATCACCCTTGATACTACTGCTATCTCGTTTCGGATCTTCGATGTATTCAAGATCCTCTTCTTCATATTTACCGAGCGGCTGTTTGGCAGCAGGCAGCAACGCACTGGAGACAATGCTCGAGAGTGTGCTATCTGGTATAGCCCAGGCCACCACAGTGCCAGATGGGAATACAAAAAGATCTCCTGGACTCCAGGTAGTCTCTTCCTGACCGATAGGGCTCGTCGGGACGGGGAATGCTACATGCACGACCTGCTCATGTAGTTCCGTATTGTACGGGTCGAGGGCGTGACCTAGGCCCTCCAGTATCCGGGCCACTTCATTGATATCATACTCCTCCGCGGCGCAGATTGCCGTCACTGTCTATGATCGAGCAGCACTGATCAGCCTTGATCACCTCTAGTGGTGGCAGCCCCTTTACCTTTGGTATCGTCTGATGCGCCGCAGCGGGTATCTTCATAGGCTCCTTAACATCTCTAGATCTTTGAGCCTCGACCGCCACCCTTCTCAAGGAATTCTTGGCGGCTGATGATCTGGTCTTCCTCTTGGCTTTCCTCGGTTGTTCCTCGCTCTTCACATCATCCTTCAGAGTGATGAGTGGAGCTTTCGAAGAGAACGAGAACTTATCGCGTTTCCGAGCTAGGACCTCAGCAGAGTGAAAAGAGGATATGAAGGGTCGGACCGTAGGATAAGCGATGCTTCGTAGAGAGCCGAACGAGCGGACATAGTATCGCATGAAGCTGCTGGGTATCCGAAGTATTGAAATGTCCGTTCTCAGTAACATTGCCCCCCTGAGCTAGATAATGATGGCCCAAGCTTTATGGACTCCATTCTTTACAGTACGCATGCAGTGTGAGCTCAATCAGCTCGAGGTGAAAGAATACTATGACAAGACTAGAACTATTCTTGCTATTCTACGGCGCGCTGGCCGAACTGCAGAGCGTGACTTCTGACCCACCGTAGAATAATTCATCGGTCCTCCGGCCTTGGCACTCCGCAGTATGATGCAGTATGGCGGACATTCATGGCGACCACAGAACTTGTTCATGCTCGCGTCAATCTTATTCTCTCCTTATGGCGCCGGAGGACGACGAGGCCGTCCAGGAAGATGGTATTGAAAGGAGGTTACCGGGTCATGTCAGTAATGGGACACCCACAAAGACCGGTGAAGAGGATGAAGCATCCGAGGACGAAGAGGACGAGGAACCACGATTGAGATATGCGTCTTTGACAAAGCATCTGAAATCAGTCTACCGCAATGGCGACGCCACAAGTGCCTTCTTGGTCGCAGGCGACAAGATGGTGGGGAAATGAGAAATCCGTGCGTAGCAGACAGTGACTGACTACATCATAGATCATTGGCACACATAATGGGAACATAGTAAGATTTGAAAGTCAGGCCATGGTACGGAGTTTGACAAATTATTAGCATGCACTGTCAGTGCCTTCGTTAAAACCAATTCATGTTTACCACGCACACACTGCTTCAACCTCAGCACTTTCGATTTCTCCGTTCCCTCCTCCACTAGCGGCAACGAAGTTGGACGCTGCGAACCGAATCGTGTCCGAGCAACGCACAGCCTCTCCCAAGCCTTCGACTCCAAGAAGGGTCACTGAATTGCCCACGGCAAGGAACCCTAAACCACAGCCCGTACCTCTGACACCTTCGAACCTTATCTACATCGCGTCCGCTTCTGTAGACGGCAATGTATGCGTCCAATCCTTGACTGATCCAAAAGATGTGCAACTGCGAAGTTTTGGGCGACCTGTACAAGCAGTGGCCCTGTCTCCCGAATACAAGTCTGATCGGTCCTATTTGTCCGGGGGTTTGGCAGGCAATCTGGTTTTGACGGTCGGAGGACGGGCAGGAACAAGCTCTACGTCGACCACGATTGGAGGAGCAGCCGCTTCAGCTTCTGGATGGCTTGGATCAATTGGGTTGAGTACGAATACCGGCAAGGATCAAGTGTTGCATTCTGGCGAGGGTGCAATAAGCACGATTAAATGGTCATTGTCTGGCAAACATGTGGTCTGGGTCAATGAGCAGGGCATCAAGATCATGCGATCAAATCTGCATCTCGAAAGTGCAGAGACAGAGTTTGCCTGGAAGCGGATAAGCCATACTGACCATCCAAATCGCCCAGGCTGGGACGAAATGGCCGGCATATGGAAGGCGCATGTTGAGTGGATCGATGAAGCTGGCCTGGAGTCGGACGATGGGTACTCCGCCACCAACGGTTCCTCCGAAAAGCCTCAGGACCCGCCAGATATCCAACGTCTCAAAGCATTGCAACGAAGTAGACAGGTCGAAAAGCTTGTGGTAGGATGGTCTGGCACGATATGGATTATAAACGTCCATCCAGGGGGCGCTGGTACGGGGAAGGAAGTTGGCGAACGGAAGATAGGGCGCGCTGAGGTCGTCACGATGTACGATACGGTTCAGATCCATTCAATGCTCAAGCTAACAGGCCTCCAGTTTACGAATCGACTGTATAATATCTGGAATTTCGCTATATACCCCAAATTTGCTTCTAGTACTTGCATATATTGAACCCGAAGAGGGTCGCCTACCTAATTCGACAGAAACCAAACCTGGAAAGCATCGACGCAAAAATGCGCTGCAGCCAGAAATGAGAATCATTGACATTACCACGAAAGAAGAGGTCAGTGTTGCTGACACGCTGAACATGAGTCGTTTCGAGAGCCTTTCGGCAACTGATTACCACCTTGGTGTGTTGCCCGCAATGCGCATATCTAGCAAGACCACTGCACAGAGAGGTACGTTTGAAGCAATGTATGGCGGCATCGAGGCCATTGGTGGCGGTGTTTGGGACGCTACCTTGTACCCTGCTAGACTTTTCAGCAGCGCTGCGAGCGTACGGAGTAATGATAGCCCAGGGTCGAGCGTCGAAGCTTCGAGCGGCGCAATGAGAGGAACTACCGCTGCTGCCTCTCGGACAGCGGAAATGCCCAATCCAGCGACACTAGCACATGGCATGAAGATCTTCATTCACAGCCCCTACGACTGTGTCATTGCTACGAAGCCATCACTCAGTGATCATCTGTCCTGGCTAGACAATCATCACATGTATGAAGAAGCTTGGAAACTGCTTGAGCAGCACCCAGAAGCTGCTTATGGCAGATCTGACGCAAGCTCGGACAGCATTTCTAGTACTCCGACCCAGGCACAGGGTAGTCTGATAGACTTCTTCGCCGACGATAGCTCCCAGACTACAACTGCTGGGCAGCGAGGTCCTCTTTCGCAGGCCGAGAAAGAAAAGCGTCGTATAGGGGAGCAATGGGTCGAACGATTGATATCAGCCAAAGACTGGACCAAGGCAGGGCAGACTTGTGGCCTTGTTCTCGGCACCTCCTCAAGCTGGGAGCACTGGGTTTGGATCTTCGCCCAAGCGAACAAATACGAGGAGATCACACCGTACATTCCAACCACGCAGCTCCATCCCCCCTTACCATCGCTCGTCTATGAGCTAATCCTAGGCCATTACGCTTCTACGGACCGACCCCGTCTAAAAGAACTCCTAGAAATATGGCCACCTGAACTTTTCGACGCTAGTGTAATAATCGAAGCCATAGAAAGCAAGCTCAAGAACGGAGAAGTCCGCGAAGACTCCACCGAAGACGGCCAAGTAGGGCGAGACTGGAAAATCATAATGTCCGGCCTAGCGAAGCTCTACCTCGCCAACGGCCAGCCTCGGAAGGCTCTCTCCTGCTACATCCGTCTCCAAGACGCCGACGCCACCATGTCGCTGATATCAGAATACCACCTCGTCTCCGCCGTCGCCGACGACATCCCCGGCTTCATCCTCCTCCGCGTGACCAAAACCCAGCAGGTATCCGCCCCCATGCAAGAACTGCAAGCCCAAACCCTCGAACCCATCCGCCTGCTCGTCTCCGAAGCCCTCAACGGCATCGTCCAACCAGACACCGTGATCGCCCAGCTTCAAGCCCGCTACGGCATGCCAACCCCCTACCTCTACTTCTACTTCCGCGCCCTCTGGACCGGCGACGCCGCCACCTCCGTCGCCGACGACAACACCACCACCACAACCGCACCCATCACCACCCCAAAACCAGCAACGGAAGAACGCCTCCTCGCCCTCGAAGGCAAAACCCTCGTCTCCGACCACGCCGACACAGCCGTCCACCTCTTCGCCGAATACGACCGTCCCCTCCTCCTCACCTTCCTCAAATCCTCCCAATCCTACACCCTCGACCACGCCTCCCGCATCTGCCAGGACCGAGCCTACATCCCCGAACTCGTCTACCTGCTCTCCAAAGAAGGCCGCACGGCCCAGGCCCTCCGCCTCATCATCGACTCCCTCAACGACGTCTCCCAAGCCATCGCGTTCGCGAAGGAACAGAACGACGCCTCCCTCTGGGACGACCTGCTCGACTACAGCATGAATAAACCGCGCTTCATCCGCGGATTACTGGAAGGCGTCGGCACGGCCATCGATCCGCTCAAACTTGTCAAGCGTATCCCGTTAGGGTTGGAGATCGAGGGTCTGAGGGAGGGGTTGGGCAGGATGCTGCGCGAGTATGAAGTACAGGAGAGTATCAGCTCCGGCGTGGCTCGGGTGCTGCGAGGCGAGGTCAACGCTGCCATGATGCAGCGAGGTGTGGGGCAAAGGAAAGGTGTCAGATTCGATATTGCGCCGTCGGATGCGAGGGCGGTGAAGAGGGAGAGGGGGAGGCATCATCCGCCCAAGGTTGTGCGGCCGGGATTCTGCGCAGGGTGCGATGATGCTCTCAATGAAAACGGTGGGCATCCATTCCTCCCTACTCTCTTCCGTTCGTTGATACTAACCATGCTTGTTCCCTGTTAGGCAAAGAAATCCTCATTGGTTTCCCCTGCACGCATATCTTCCATCTGCCCTGCTTGCTCAAATACGAAAAAGAGGATTCCGAGCTGCCGAAAGTGCTATCGTCCTTCCAATCGCGCGAAGACGAAGAAGATGGGAGCTATGATCGGAGTATGGGGCCGAAAGTTGACCATGCCTCATTGTTGAAGACGGTTGTCGTAGGCGGCTGCCCTGTAGCCATGCATCACGTTGATGGAGATGGTTAGAGGAGGCATGAGAGAGAGGATGGATTAGTTGTACACTCATGTGCGAATAGCGATGAGTATGGAATAGTCCAGCGTTGACCGTGGAGCATTGGGTTTGAGCGTAGTCGAGCAAAACAAAGCAAGGCAGAGCCAAACTGCAGAGCAAAGCAGATGTGGTCTTTACTTTCACCATCATGCGTTGTCTTCGATCTCTTGACCGAAGGCTACTTGCTTGGATAGTAGTCCACAGAATGACGCTATAGTACAGAGAACTGCCTGAGGATCTGGTGGCAGACGAACACTCGCCAAGACAAAGGATAATGAAAAGAAAGCCAATACTCATTCAAGGCTTGCAGCCATGCCAGACTTCCGGTCGCCGCTATCGCCTTTCAAGTACCGATTGTACCGCCACAAAATTACCTCGGTCAAGCCGTTCACACTGCAGCGATCCGATCCTGACCTATACCTCAGATCATGAAGGCGACACTGCCGATCACACCAGCCAGGATCACTAGCAGCAGTCCCGCAAGACCATGGCCCTCATAAGAAGCACCACCGGTAAAGACAGCTGTGCTTGTGGTAGTATCCGGACCATTTGTCACTATGATTGAGACCGAGGTTGAGACTGGAGTGGGAGTTGGTGTCGCCAGTAATGACGAGAAAAAATTCATTGAGCTTTTAAGGGTTTGTGACACAACGGAGCCATTGCCGGTTGAAGCGGGAAAAAGGATGCTTGCGGTCCCTCCTGAGGTCACGATCACTGGGGCCGAACCTGTCAAGGTTGCCGAGACAGTTGTTGGCGTAATACTTTGCGTGACAGAGGACAGGAATGAAAGCGCTTGGGACATAGCGACAGAGGCTGCCGACGGTATTACGACTTCGGTTGTAGTCATTGTAGCAGCTTCGGCAATCAACACAGATGCTTTAGACAGAGCCTCCCACACTGCATCTTGTTGGTCTGACAGCACAATGTCAGCGTCATCGACCCAGAAGATAATAGTTGGAAGGAAAATCTCTGACCATTATGGCCATCCATCCCAAACTTGCGGTCAAGGCGAGCTTCCCGAGCTTGACGAACTGTCATCCAAGGTTAATGGATCAAAAAGTCCTTGCAGGGGTGACCATACCTTGAATGTCCTTGCGAGCTTCAATGGAAGATGCAGCGGGGGCCACCTTGGTGGAAGCTGCAAGAAAAAGCGTCAGCGCCGTAGTCAACATCATTGCCACGGAGATAACAGAAGCCAAGGAAGGTAGCAGGGGCAATTTGAATAAGAAAATCGATCATGTTACCAGAGGACTGTCTTGACAAGCTTCCAGGGCACTGGACGCCACACTCTGTACCTGGAAACAAATCCTGGCAAGAGATCGTACAGCCTAGGGTTGTGAAGGCAGTAGTCCACATAGATGAGACACTAGGAGTCGGGCTAGGCATTTTGGTAATGGAAGTGTCGTGGCACAGAATATCGCAGCCAGTTCCGGGGTACTGATCCCAGCATACCGTCGTACAGCTGCCGTGCACCACGGAGAGACCTCTTGGTCCCAAGACGGGCTTCTCCGTAGGCTTAGGGGTAGGCAAAGCCACTCGAGCAGCGAACCCCTCATCACACTGGAGATCACACGCTGCACTAGGCTTGCTGTTCGAGCAGACAGCGGTACAGCCATCATTAGTGACAGTAACTATACTTCGCTCTTCCAAGACAGGTTTCGGGGTTGGTCGAGGATCAATATCGCGACAATCGTCCAGGTCATCTTCGCCATCTTTGCAGAGCAATGCGATGGTCATACCGTTCGCAACTATTGTTATTGGCACAGAGGAGTGCTTGTGCACGGCCGCTTGTACAGCTGGTTCGGGAGAACGCTTGACCAGATGGTGGATGGCTTTCTGAGTTTTTCCAACAACCATCACGGTTGGTGAAGGAGTATTGGTAATGACGGTGCAATCACTCAACTCGTTGACTCCAGGCTTGCAGGCCACTGTCGCCGTCACACCGCCCGCAGCCAATGTCATGGTAACGGAGGGACGTTTGTGACGGTCCGCTGGGAGAGTTGCTGTAGTAGAGCAATGGACTTCACAGTCGTTGAACAAGTTGTCTTTGCAGACAGCTGTGCAGGCACCGTGTGTTGTGGTGAAGGAACGCTTGGGCAGAGCCTCTGGGGCAGAATTCGGTCAGCCAACTTCCATGCCAGCTCATGTTGAGATGCTCCCCATAATCCGTTATGTATACATGGGATAATATGGAGATAGTATCTGAAATCCGAGGGAGTGCCACTTACCAATGGCTGTAACGGTGGTGACCGTGCTTCCCAGACTCGCCAGGCCGATGAGGAGGAGGTTGGAGTACTGCATCATGTGGTCAAAGGGTCTCAACGAGTGGGATAGTATCAGCGATGCTCGATGAATGTTTGAAAGCTTAAGAGATGCTGGAAGACGCTGTGAGGGATGAAAAGCAATGTTATGGTATGAGCAAGTAAGCAAGCAAGCTGAGCGAGGGACGAGACACATAAATACGCTGACTGACGCTAGTGGCAATGCGATTGCCAGACTAAATCTACACGGAAAGAGAAGGTACCTGCTTGTAAGCAGATACGCAAAAGTTCTTTCCTTCTACTTGCATTCTTTGCACAGGAATAACCCTGCAATATTACATGCCTGAATCGGCTGCTAAATATAGAGAAGGTTCTCCGAGGCAAGCAGATGGCTTGGATATCTACTCCTTTCCCATCCCAAAAATCAATCCATCACCGTATACTGGTAAAGATTGAAAGGCCACTGGGATCGTGTCTGCCGTAAGAACTAAGAATGCAGTTGCTCCATGTAGCCACCAAAAGGCGATGACGCAATGTCCTCTAACGATACTGGCTTCTCTTGAAAGGGAGGGCGACTGCGGAAGTAAGTGTATGCCTCAAGTAGAGTTGCTCCTGCTGGAATCCGACTTTCTCGCTCCTTCCTACTCCCTCCTTCCTCCTTTCTCGGCCAAGTCGGTGACTGTCTCCGCTTGATCCTCCGACTTCATCTCCCATGGTTTCTCTTCCTTTACATCTCCCTCATCCACCACAGTCTGTCGTTTCTGCACCATTTCCTTATCCTTGGCCCTCCATTTGCTGCCATCTCTTCTCCACTCCTCGTTCTTTCATAATCTGGTTGAGTGACAGCAGCCATGCATCTTGCCCGATATCTGTTCGTGGTGATATGGGTCATCCCATTCGCGTTGGCTAGTCCAAGAGGTGAGCTACTAATCACTCATGACTCCCAAAAGCTTGACAGCTTGCATGCTAACTAAAATCACAGAATATACATTGCATCGACGGACACAAGAGGGTATGCTATTTTCCCTGGTCTTTTCAGCCTAGTCCTTTGCTGCCGTTTGGGATCTCCGCAGGCCAGTGGCCCTGATTATAGCCTGCCATCAACCCTTGGACTCTTTCGAGAGGATCTTTATCATCTCTACTGGCTATACTTCTTGGTCGCTACGTGAACCTCGCTGATCAGTTTTTGACTAAGCAGATGGCAAAGATAAAGATGCAACTTCTTCAGGTATTCTGCTATCAACAGGATCTGCTCTCCCAGCTACCATAAGCTCTTCCGTCCCGCCTGCGTCATTTTCGTACGATGCTGCAGGCTCTCCTGAGCCAAGCAATACGGTAGAGATACTGACAACAGATGTGTATGTCCTCCCTTTGCCACTTCATCCTCCCAAGCTTACGTGAAAAACCAGCGTCTATACCCTCTTGACGACTTGTCCAGTCACCAGCATCGTCACCTCTGGCACTCACACTTTGGAAGAGGTCACAAATACCATCTCAATTGTCACACGCACTTCGACCTCAACAATTTGCACCATGTGCGTTGCACCTATCATAAGCAAGGCCGAATCAGCCTCAACATCTGTTGGGGCAATTGCCACATCTACATTCTCAGCGTCCATGATCTACTCCCTAACACAACCATCCGCTGGTCTCCCTCAATTATCGAGCAATCTAGGACCAACTGAAGCCGCAACTGTAGCTTCTTCAACCAAGGGCGTTGGCTTTCCCAACGTGGCCTCCTTGACAGTATCAGTCACTCTGATGACACCTGCCCCTGTCGGGTTAAGTGGTTACGCCACTGTACCGTCTCCAACCAGTATGCCAGGAGATGAAGGTCCACTTTCAAATGCATCGTCTTCCATTCTTCCAGTCTTCGCACCAAGTCTGTTGGGCAACGCCTATGGCGGGGGTTTCGTGCGCATACCTTCCGTCTATGTGACTAAGCTTGTGCTCCCAAATGGTCCTTCTGAAGGCGTCCCTCCTGGCTATGGCTTTACCTCCCAAATGGAAACCCTTGCTGGGGCCTCTTTCGGCTTACAGCCATCCCAGACATCGATCGAGAACAGCACTTTACTTTTCCCTAGCTTGGCCATACCATCAAGCACACCTTTCACGGTATTCACGGGCTTGGGACTACCATCGAGCACAGCGTTCAACGTTGGTGGCATCACCTACGAGGTCAGCTTACCCGCTGCAACTGCCTCACTCCTGTCGTCCGTGGTACCCATCGTGAATCCCTCAAGCGTTTCCGTCACAACCTACATTTCTCAGTTAGAAGTCCCAGGTTCATCATCATCGGCTTCCGTCGTCATTGTTGAAGGCTCGGGTTTCGGCTTTGCCGTTATAGGCTCTGAAGACTCGTCAAGCAATATCACTGGTAGTGAGGCTTCAATGGCTATGACCACTAGTCCCACTGCTGCGACTGGAAGTCAAGGGCAGGGTTTGCTGCCTACTATACTAAGCGATATGCCGATTAGTATGAGTGCCAATGGTGCCCCAATATTCGCCAGCTCTTCAGTAGCGGCTGCTGCCATCATTGCTCCGTCACAAGTCACTGGCGCGCCAAACCCCGAAGTCGCTCCGACTGCAAGCACACCCGGAGGTAGCGTGAGTGAGATTAGCTCGGAGGTCTTTTCCAACGTTCCTGTAGCTCTCATAACCCATACCGCCACGAATGGCGAAGTCATCGTTAAGACGTCAAGTCCTCCTCCAATATTCATCAGCTCTATTGCCTCGGACTTTAAGCTTATCGTTACGACGTCAACGCCCTCTCCGGTTCTTGTGAGCGAGACTGCGTCTAGTGGCCAGGTTTTCGTCGCAACATCAACTCCTCCGGGTATCTTCATCAGCTTCGCAAGTGCGACCGCGACTCCACTGGCTGTTGGATCACCACCTGCATCAGGCGTTGTAGGTGGTCTGATTTCTTCTCCCAACCAGACTGGTGGTGCTCCCATTACGTTGGCTGCCCCTTCACCAACACAAAAACAAGCTTTAGCATCAAGCCATTTCACAGCTACCAGTCCCACGCCTGTTGTTGGGCTGACTGGTCTCACTTCTCTTGCAGTCATTGCAACATCAGCAACACAGAGTATCTCGAATCAGCCAATAGCCACTTTTCTTACGCCTGTCGTTGGAGTTAACGGTCTGACGTCTTTTGCCTTCGTTCCAATATCAGTGGAGCAAACCGCGTCGGCGAATCAGCCCGCTGCTACCATTTCACCACCAGTGGCCGGTTTCAATGGTCTGACGTCGCTTGCTGTCATACCAACACCTGCGATCGGAGCCAACGGTCTTACTTCTCTCGCTGTCTTTTCGACGTCGGTAGTAGCCGCAAATGGGGTGGTATCTCCTGCCGTGATCCTAACACCAGTGGTCGGCGCCAATGGTGTGACTTCACTCGCTGTTCTTGCTACACCTGTTATAGGCGCCAATGGCTTGACTTCACTGGCCGTTGGACTGCAAGATCAGCAAGGTCCGACGATTCCGGCTCCTATAACTCCAACACCCATTTACGGTCCAGGACCAGTGCTTTCCTCTCTCTTCCCTTCAATATATTCGATACCGTCCTCACCGAGCGGTAGCAACTCTAGCGTTCACGTACCACTCAATCCCAGCGCGGTTATGCCATTCGAAGGCTCCGCTTTCAGGCATTCAATAAGCCTTGAAATTGGCCTTGTCAGCTTTATGGTGTTCTTGTTGGTCTTATCGCTCTTGTGAGATAATTAATGTGCGCCGCATACACGAAATTGGTACGCCCTTATCAACGCATTCTTATGATAGAAGCCGATATGCGTTGCTTTCTTTTGCTCTGTACTCGACAGTCTCGCAGCGATGTTCATCAAATGGCCATCGAATAAAAATTATGCCCAATAATGACGGTGTAATGGGCTACCCATTTCGCATAGATAGGAAATTAGCTCGCTCAATCTAGTCGTTCCCTGAGTCAAAGCCTTGACGCACGATAGCAATGGTCAACGTTGTAACTCATACAGCACTTACAGTATAGGGACTCCGGTGCTAACAAACCCATACCACAGGCCCACGCCCCGTAGTTGTTGCCTAGAATAAGCCATACTTGAAAACAATACATTACATACAATCACTCCACCTATACTAACACCTTTCATAACACCTGACTAGTAAGGCTAAATCCGAGCATAATCCATGCACGTAGCATGGAATTTCACTTGACAAGAAGCAAACTTTATAGGCTGAATTTGAGTATATAGGCAAGCGTGCCTCAAACAAAAGTCTGCCAAAACATCGATGGGGGTGCTGGGTTTCCTTCAAAAGATTTGGTGTGGAGTGATAGGGGTAGGATAGGATAGGATAGGGGCCGGGTAGAGGGGGTTTTGGTTTGGTTTAGTATTTTTCTTTTGGTGGAGTGGTTGTTTAAGGGGGGTTTTGATGAGGTGGAGGTAGGATGGGATGAGTGGTGGAGTTGCTAGGATGTGGGGTTGGAGGTGGGGAAGGGGAGGGGAGAGGGGAGAGGGGGGATAGGGGTGGGATGGAGGGGAGGTGGAGGTGGAGAGGGGGGATAGGGGGGAGGGATGGAGGGGAGAGGGGGGATAGGGGGGAGGGATTGAGGGGAGGGGTTGGTGGATGGATGGAGGGGAGAGGTTTGGTGGATGGATGGAGGGGAGAGGGTTGGTGGAGAGGTTTGGTGGATGGAGGGGAGTATGGAAGGCTTGGTATGGTATTGAGGGCTGCCGAGGGTTTTTGAGGTTTGGTGTTTTCGGAAAGGATAGGTTTTGGTTGTATTGATCTTTGAGGTTGATCGATGGGGGTTTATTGGTTGGTTTGGTATATGTACAGCATATTATGTTACCATAATTTCGCCTGCGTCATGGCATAGTGGGTAATCGCTTCAAGGGCTCTGCCATAGCCTACTTGAGATGAGTGCTGATGTCGCCAGGATGTGGGGAGGTGTTTTATGGGCTTGATTCGACGTGTTGGGGGTTTGGCGATTTTATGGATATTCCATCAGGATTGTAACAACCTCAATTGATGGGTGTTTCTCCACACAGTGGGTGGATACTGCACTCGTACATTCCTGAGAAGTATTAGGGTTGGTGATGTTTGTAATAATCATCGGAGACGTACGCGGGGATATAATAGACTCTCGTCGAAACATCGTTGGTGATGGTATCGCTCTCCTTCGATACGTTGTCGTCACTGCTGAACCTGCTGCATCTGCGTTTGCAGCTGATAGACCTGCATTGAATGATCAGCGCATCTACATACCTGATCAGATACAGCAAAGCACAACATACCTCCATCTTCTTCCCCTCGCTCTCGTTCTCCATATCCTGTATCTGCTTCTCTAAGCGCTTGCTGCGCATCTATAAGCCTTTTGCTCCCCTCTTCCTTCACCAACGCCCCCTCGTCCACGGACAAGATAGAAGTAGGAAGACGTACATCTCCCTTTCAATGAATTCCAATCGCCCTTCCACAGCCATGACAGCCTCGCTGCGCTCTTGTTTCAGAAGGACCGGCCCGACGAGCTTGTAGATATTTGATGAGATTGGCAGGTTGGAGAATTCCTACAGGAAATTTCACTTAGGACAACAGTGACGAGGAGTAAGGAATGTGCGGGGTGGGAACCTTCTGCACGCCTTTGTTTTCGTGCTGTTGCGATTCGAGCTTTTGGCGGGCGGAGATGACATTTTGTAAATCTTGGTAAGGATTAGGATCAATATAACCGGAAGAGGGGCGTAGGTACCTGTTTGCAGCTTCTGATATGCGTCTGAGAGGCTTTGCAGCTTTCGTTGGTCATCTGCCATTGTGGAGGGAGGTAGTTGAGGGGTGAGAAGCGGGTTTTGATAGGGCTGGATTTTTTGTGACCTCGCCGGCGCCGTTGCTTGGCGCGTGTCATTCAACACCCACTTTGGAGAAGTTTGTACATACTCGCTCTTCACCTCTGTCTCATGAATCCGTTACAACTGCTCTGCCAGGATTCGAGTGTGAAGACTTGCGAATAGCTCACCCCATCATCTCACCCCTCCGCCGAAACTTGGACCGCCAATAGCTACCAGACCCAAGGTCTACTATCACTGTTCCATAGCCACTTCTTGCTGCTCGCTGCAGTAATGAGTAACACAGACTTCGTCGGTCGTGCTATCGATGTGGTTAAAAAGGCCATAGAGAATGATACCGCTGGTGAACATGAAAAAGCATACAACCTCTACTATCAATCGCTGGAGTTATTCATGCTGGCATTGAAATGGGAGAAGAATGAGAACTCGAAGAAGATGATCAGGGGAAAGGTGGCGGAGTACATGGAGAGGGCGGAGTATTTGAAGGAGCACTTAGCGGAGGGAGATAAGAGTAATAAGAGAAAGCCGGCGGCGGTAGGGAGCAATGGGAAGGTCAGTGGGGGAGGAGGTAAGGGCAAGTGAGTGCTCTATCTCTGCATACGGGAGAATTCAGATCGTATCTGAGGTGCTGGGAGACGGTGGCTGACAAAGTCCCTTCATAGGGACGACGATGACTACGATGGGGATCCCGAGGCGAAGAAGCTACGGGGTGCACTTCAGGGCGCTATATTGACGGAGAAGCCGAACATCAAATGGGAGGATGTTGCTGGTCTCGAAGGAGCAAAAGAAGCACTGAAAGAGGCAGTCATATTACCAATCAAATTTCCTCATCTTTTCGTTGGCAAGCGGCAACCGTGGAAAGGTATATTATTATATGGGCCACCTGGAACAGGAAAATCGTATCTGGCCAAGGCTGTTGCTACGGAAGCGAATAGTACTTTCTTCAGTGTGAGTAGTAGTGACTTGGTTTCGAAATGGATGGGTGAGAGCGAGAGGTGAGTTCATACTCCGAACATCTCTAGCACCGCAGAATTTGCTTACAAGATGCGTGCAGATTGGTGAAGCAGCTTTTCAACATGGCTCGAGAAAACAAACCCTCAATCATTTTTATCGACGAGGTAGACGCGCTGTGCGGTCCAAGAGGGGAAGGCGAATCAGAGGCATCTAGACGAATAAAGACAGAACTGCTAGTCCAAATGGATGGCGTGGGACAAGACACAAAAGGTGTCTTGATACTGGGCGCTACGAATATACCCTGGCAACTTGATGCTGCGATTCGGAGACGGTTCCAGCGGCGAGTGCACATAAGTCTACCAGACCTACCGGGTCGAATGAAGATGTTTGAAATGTCCGTTGGAAACACGCCGTGCGAGCTAAGACCTGCAGATTTCAGGACGTTGGGTCAGATGAGTGAGGGTTATTCGGGGAGCGATATCAGTATTGCGGTGCAAGATGCGCTGATGCAACCCGTGAGGAAGATTCAGACGGCTACGCATTACAAGAAGGTAGGAATGCCACTGGACTCTTCCATCGAGGTGCAGGCTAATGTGGATTTTCAGGTCAAGGTAGACGGCGTGGAAAAGCTAACGCCCTGCTCTCCTGGCGATTCTGGAGCTATGGAGATGTTGTGGACTGAAGTCGAGTCAGACAAACTACTGGAACCGCCACTTGTCTTGAAGGACTTTGTTAAGGCTGTGAAAGGGGCGAGGCCGACTGTTAGCGTGGAGGACATCAAGAGGAGTGCAGAGTGGACGGCGGAGTTTGGTAGTGAAGGAGCATAAAAGCATTTGTATCAGGTCTGCGAGGACTTCTCTTGGGATAGCATGGTGTTTGGAGAAACAGATTTTTGCATGATCATTGAGCATGTGGTATTCTTAAGTGTCTAGGCTTTCTATGGCCTTGGTGCCATCAATCGACTGTGCTCAGTATTTGATCTGCAAAGCAAATTACAGATCATTAGCCAGAGGTAATCGGCGCCCACCCCTAGTCGCTATCGCTCCTATATTATTAAGGCATACCTAGTATATAATCATATAATGACTACTCTTTGTTCGGGGTACGGCGGCGGTAAGAGGAAATCCACTACGGCGAAATATACTATAAGCTTCTGCTACATATGCCTCTTGATCCTGAGAAGCTCCGGACTGGGAATCCCCAGGACTAATAGCGACTAGGGGTAGGCGCCGATTAATGAGTTTTGCTGTCTCAAATCGGCTCCATTCAACTCGAGCCCTAGCAGCAGACCGAAAGGGACTAGCGTGGTGTACGGAGACTCAGCAGCCGATCCCGATATAAAGTCCTTTAGAGTAGTCTCGACGAAACTGACATCTAGTAATCTCCACAGTATGCGACGGTCGCTACAATCGGCGGTGAAACCCCTGAAAACATACAATTTGACAGTGTATATACTGACTTCCTGCAGAGACCAATAACAAAAGATGTCTGTATATTTTGCACTACTCGACAGCAATTTGCATCTACTCGACCTGCATTACACTTGCAACGGAGATTCTTCAGGTCCACTGGTGGAGTCCTCAGACCTCCCGCTGCTGCTGCGGTAGCAAAAACAGGGGAGCGGGATGACCAAGGCTGGAACACGGATTGGAGAGCTGAGCCTGCGCCCAAACGACAAAGTGGCGATTGGGTTTCGAATGCAGCCCCAAGAGACCTGACACCGGAGGAACAAGCATTGAGAAATGCTCTTCAGAGTCGACCAGCTTCTTCGCCGCCTAGCCGCAAGCATGACAGCATACCGATCGACAAACAGCATGACAAGGCACGAGAAGGGGGGTTTAGAGGGTCTACACGGGATGGGAGATTTGATCCGTCACGGTCGCCGCAAAGCCGTGAAGAGAATGGCTCCTTCCGAAAATTACCCACAGACGATGGATATTACTGGAAAACGTCTGTGCATGACCCGAACGGTTTATTTCGGTCAATAAAATCACATAACGAGAATGGACATTCTACCACTGGCATATTGGGATCTGGCCAGAGTTTTGAACAGCCAAAGTGGGACTGCCCATCATGTGGACGTAGTAACCTTCACCAATCCGTCTGTCGAAGGTGTCGCAGTGACCGTCCAGCAAACGTCACCAGGAATGCAGGTTGGGCTCTTGCTGCTCCCATGAGCCATGCCGGTCGTGGAGCGCAGTTGGATCACCACATTTCTCGGTCTCAGACCAGGCGCGAGGGTGGCTGGAATTGTCAGCGTTGTGGGTTTGATAACAATCGTGATAAAAGACATTGTGGAGAGTGCGGAAGTATGCGATCAGAGGACAACCCTGGAGATATGTCAGGGGATCGTCTTCATAGGGAAAGTTGGAGACACTTGAGAAGACGGAGCGACAATTCAGCGCAGCAAGATGATCAGAATGATCAGTTCACGGGAGTTGGACCACCAAAAGACTCAGAAGTTGATCCTCGGATCCAAGCGGCTGAGCAAGAGAGAATGATGCGGCTGGAGAGGACGCGAGACGGCAAATTTGTTGGTCTTCGTAGAGGGGAAGATACTCCACGGGAAAAAGCCACTGCACGAGATCCACAGTATAGGAGTGAAACTGCTTTGATAAACCCCCGGACAACGCAGCCTCAACCTAAAAAGTCAAAGCCTAATGATGGTTGGGTATCGTGGGAGCCTTCTCCTACGAGTGAGGCTGACAGCTCCCGTTCGGTACAACTTAGAGAAACAGCTCCACGCACAAGGCCCACAGCAGCTCTGAAAGGTTGGGAGTATCCAGCCGAAGATTGGGCTTCGGCTGGAGAATCTTCTCCAGCCACTGATCAATTCCAAACGGTTACAGCCACGATACCTTCGGAGCAACCATCCAGAGTTCGGAGTAGTATATCATATGATGGTGATTTTGACCGACATCCTACGCCGCGACGATCTCAAGGGCCGGGATCATATGGGGCTCAAGAACCTGAGCGTAGAGCCAGAGGCTCAGGTATGGAAACCACTTCAGTGCCCCACGCTAATACTAGATACAAGGAGCGAAAAAGTAAGAAGTTTGTCACCGAAGTTGACATCGACGAAGATGACGAGGATGCCCTTCGGGCACAGAGAAGGAAGCAACGAAAAGAGAAAGCTGAAAAGAACAGAGCTGTTCAAAAGGCTGCTGCAGCGTCGACCCCGATTCATCTGCCTGAGTTCATCAATGTGTCTAATCTCGCACGTGTCTTGAGGGTGAGGGTTGATGATTTTGCCTACAAAATGAAGGACTTGGGTTTTGCGGAAACCAATAACGACCATATCCTTGATGCAGAGACCGCAGGTCTTATAGCCACCGAGTTCAATTATGAGCCGATTCTTGAACGAAGTGGCGAGAGAGACCTCCTTCCTTTGCCTCCTGCGGAAAATAAATCAATATTGCCTGCACGACCGCCCGTTGTGACGATAATGGGACACGTAGACCATGGCAAGACCACGCTTCTCGACTATCTACGCAAATCATCCGTCGCAGCATCCGAGCATGGCGGCATTACACAACATATCGGTGCCTTCTCGGTATCTATGCCAGGCGGGAGGCTTGTCACTTTCTTGGACACCCCTGGTCATGAAGCTTTTCTAACCATGCGGCAACGGGGTGCCAACGTCACGGACATTGTGATCTTGGTAGTTGCCGCGGATGACAGCGTCAAACCTCAGACCATCGAGGCGATCAAGCACGCTCAAGCTGCCAAAGTCCCCATGATTGTTGCAGTCAACAAGATCGATAAAGAAGACTCCAATGTTGAAAAGGTCAAACAAGATCTTTCAAGATACGGCGTGGAAATCGAAGACTATGGAGGAGACACCCAAGTAGTATGTGTCAGTGGAAAGACCGGCCAAGGTATGGGAGAACTGGAGGATGCAGTCGTTGCACTGGCAGATATCCTAGATATGCGGTCTGAGATCGATGGCCAAGCAGAGGGATGGGTCCTCGAAGCTACCACGAGAAAAGCCGGCCGTGTCGCTACCATACTTGTCCGACGCGGTACCCTTAGACCCGGCGACGTTATAGTAGCCGGTACCAGCTGGGCACGAGTACGCAGCTTGCGAAACGAAGCCGGCACTATCATCCCAACAGCTGGTCCAGGCACACCTGTCGAAATCGACGGCTGGCGCGAACAGCCTGCCGCCGGCGACGAAGTCATCCAAGCACCAGACGAGCAGAAAGCGAAATCGGTCGTCGAATACCGTCTCGAAGCAACCGATCGAACGAAAATGGCCGCCGACATGGATGCCGTCAACGAAGCTCGCCGTCTGGAACAAGCAAAGCGCGAACAACTCGAGAAAGCCGCCGAGCTCGCCGAAGCAAACCCCGACGCCGCCGCCCCAACCCCTCAACCCGAGACGCCGGAAACCACCCAACAAGAAGTCTTCTTCGTCATCAAAGCCGACGTCTCCGGCTCCGTAGAGGCCGTTACGAACTCCATCGCCGCCCTCGGCAACACCGAAATCCGCCCGCACATCCTCCGCTCCGCCGTCGGTCCCATCACCGAATTCGACATTCATCACGCCGCCGTCGCCCAGGGACATATTATAAACTTCAACACCACCGTCGACAACGCCATGCGGCGCCTGGCCGAGAGCAAAGAGGTGCAGATTATCGATCAGAGTATCATTTATCGACTCGTCGATGACGTGAGGGCCAAGTTGGGGGAGAAGCTGGCGCCGACGGTGACGCAGCGCGTGTTGGGGGAGGCGGAGGTGGCGCAGGTGTTTGAGATCAATACGAGGGGGAGGGCGGTGGTACCGGTTGCTGGGTGTAAGGTTCGGAACGGGGTTGTGAGTCGGACGGCGAGGGTTAGGGTTCTTAGGGGGAAGGAGGTTGTTTTTGATGGTAAAGTTCCACACTCCTTCTTTCGATTCCGATCTTGGAGTGCTTACTAACGCAACATAAACAGGCTCCCTATCATCCCTCAAAAACGTCAAGAAAGACGTCGCCGAGATGCGAAAGGGGACCGAATGCGGGATGAGCTTTGATAACTGGACGGAATTCAAAGTTGGAGATCAGGTACAGGCTTATGAGGAATCTGTTGAGAAAAGGATTTTGTAAGTAGTGTATATGTACATGTACATGTACATGTGGAGTACAGTGTATATATGGAGCATAGGTGGAAAACGGTGGGCGATGTCATTGCATTGCATTAGAAGGGGCGGATTAAGCATGTAGGTAGGAGTTGCGAACTTGGCTCAGGGATTAACGGAAGCATCTCCATTCTCCTATGTACAAATTCATGAAGCTCTCGCCTCATCTTATACGCATGAGTTTCCAAACGAGCATCTGCACCACCACCTCCGCAATCCCTAATTCCCCTTCAAAACATCAACGCCTATGCGAGTGAGACCACTTCCACTGCAATCATCGTATCCTGACTCGCAACCACCCCATCACACCATCCACACTCACTCACACCCACCCCCTCTTCGCCCCTCAAACCATCCCCTTCCCCATCCCCCTCGCCTTCTCCGTCTTCAACCTTCTCCTCCCAGCCACCGACGTCCCATTCCCCTTCCCACCCCCACCCCCACCCTTCCTCGCCTTCTTCTGCACCGTCCCACACGGTCCCACCTCATCAGCAATAGCCGCAAAATCGCGCTTCGCCTTTCCAGTCCTGGGTTTCTTCATCGTGCGATCAACAGGTGGAGTGGATCTAGGCGTGCGTGTGGAGGTTGAGGCGCAACGAGATTTCTTCGGTTTGGAGCTCTTTTTGGAGATGCCCCATGCGCCGTCGTCGCCGGATTCGCGGGCAAGGCCGTTGAGGTCGAGACCTATGGCACTTCTGGGGGGGATGGGGGTTAGTGGGTTGGAGGTTAGAAGGGAGGATGAGGTGCTCGGGAAAGAGCCTGGGGCTTGGAGATGTTTGGAACTGTGTACATGCCTCGGATCAGAGCTTGGAGCTGCTTCCGTGGAGGGAGCAGTGGAGGAGTCTTCGCCACCTAGACGACGGGCGAAAGCGGCAGCTTCGGGGGTGATGTACTGTTCTCCTCCTTTTGCTTCTTCGTAATCTTCGTCCTCTGTACGCGGCGTGGGAAGCTGGGCAGGGTGGACATAGTCGGAGTCGGTTGTGGATTGGTGGTCTGCGATGCCAGGGCCAGATGAGTCGCCTTCTGATTCAGATGGGGTGGGCGTTTCGTATTCGAGATGTGTGTCGCTGGGACTGTAGCGTTCGATACAGTGACGGGGAAGCTTGAGACGACGCCCTTTGTCGAGCCAGAAGGATTCGAAGTTGCTGGAGGAGAGGATCTGTCATGAAGTGTGTTGTTAGAGCGGTGAGCTCACCATATAAAACCATGTTTGCTTACGGCTTTGTTCCAGCATAGCTTGTATTCGATGGGAAAGTCCCCGTCGTCGATAGCGGTAAGAAGCTCGAGCTCGACGCGAGCACGAGAGATCTTAGACAATTTTCTGCTAGTTTCGTGCTGGTCGATGTGATCCTGGGCGTGCGAGACGTAAAGATTGAAGATGCCATTCTTCTGCACCCACGTGTGAGTCGCGCAGCCATGGACAGGCACAGCCCCACCATGGTGACTGAGTACTCACCGTCATGATGGAAATTTGATGAGATTGGGTAAGGTCTATGAAGGGGCAGTCGCTTCGCGCTTTGGTAAGATCTATGAGGCGGGTGTCGAATCGCGCTGAAGTATCGTAGGCAACACTTTCACGACGCACCGCTCTTGGAAAGTCTGGATCGGGTGGAGGACTTATTGATGAACAACTCGAGAGTGTTGATATGGAATTGCGACGTTCCAGTGTCGGTCTCAACTGTAAGGCCTTGATTTCGTTGTTGAGGACCGATTCGGCGTGTTGTGCGAGATCATGTTGAAATTCCAAGGAGAGTGGTAGTGCAATTGATAGCATTCTTTGTGATCGTCAGATGAATGCTGCAGTGAATACGATAATCTATTGGAATTGATACTAACGAATACGCCTCAAGTTGAGTATGCTGGCCAATGATGATGCTCGTGAAGGATGATGAATGTCTAACATTCTGGTAATAGGAACCATTGTGTTCGGTAGAAACTCAGGCAAGAGCGAAGGAGCTACTTCCAGAGCTGACTGAGGCCATTAGTGGTGGTGATAGCATCATTGTTCTCAGAGGAAGCTCAACCGCTCTCACTTCCACATCCTAAAGTCGTATCGTTTTCACGAATGGCGTGAATGGTAGTGAATGGTAGCAAAGTGAACAGCTCCATGACTAGCATTGCAACCCTTATACTTGCATCAGACAGTCGTCTTGTCAGAGCTGAGTAACTTTATGTGGCCGTTTGCTCCTTCCGAACAAAGAGCGACAGAGAGTATCCCCTAATCTCAGTGAAGCATATAGTACCACACTTTAGTGATGATTACATGCCCATAAACTCTCAGCTCTTGATTCAAGCACTGTTCGTAGAAGATGTTTGCCGTAGATGTAGAGTGTGCCACAGAGGAAAGGCCGGTTTGTGTTGAGAATGGATGATATATCGAAATAAGCGCATTCCTTCCATCGACAACCAGCCTGGCTCCGTGAGCTCGAGTACCCTACCCGCATACGTTTCCAAACACTAGCGCTTGGGCTCTCTACCTCGCATCTCACACCGAGTGAGTCGGGTCAAAGGTAGAGAGGCTAAACAAGCACGCCAACACCAGCAAATGACCTCTCTACTGGGCATCTCACATCGAGTGAGTCGGGTCAAGAGTAGAGACGCCAGTCGGACAAGTAAACCCTCGAGGTTTCTATAGCAGCTCACCCTCTTCGGAGGCTGAGCTGTGAATCTTTTGCCGTTTTAAAACCAATCAAGGGTCACCCGTTCGCGCCGTCCAGGCAGCAATTCTTTTTGACGCTTACATCCGATTCTTATTTTTATTATTTCTGACATGTCATTCCTGATCTGTCCCTACATCAACACTTCTTAGTAGTCATCTTTTGAAATCTTCGGGCGCATAGCTTTGATGCTCTACAGCGATACACATTCCACAAAGGCAGAGAGAAGGGCTATGACGTTTGGCCGTTTTGTTATTTAGATGAATTGCCAGAGTCTTCTCCTATTGGCACCCCGAACCAAGTCTCTCTTTCTTGGTGTTTCGATGGTGTTCCGATAGTACGTTGACAAGGCATCAGTATCTGAGAATTTTATTCTTTCCTTTTTCACGTGTTTCTGATTGAAAAGTCCAGAAAAGTGTACTCGGATCTCGATGCAACGTGATCATGGACGCAAAGCACAGAGTGGATCGATCAGACAACTTTGTTTCTCTCAACACCTTTCCCTTCTGGCCCTCTCTGCGTCTTTCGGATCTTGTGGGAAGACTAGGTACAGTGTCTAGGCTTGATACAACAAGTTTCCCGCGGAAACAGGCACTTTTCTCTTCCGACCAGACTGCACATCCTGCTTGGTTCACCGAAAATTTGGCTAGTACCTTGACGATGAGCGCAAATAATTTGGATACAAAAGAAAGTCCCCTGTCAGGATCCCGGCAGGCATAACCTGTGACCGAAGGTTATCGAAGAAGAGATGCCATGGTCCTGATGAGCGGACTTTCGGAAAACTTACGTCGAGGCGGGTGCCTTTCACCTGACCTGCCGAGCCACTCTTCTTAGCATGCTCGTCCACTGCAGGGCCCACCCTCTTTAGCAGGAGCCCTACATTCCAACTATGCTCCGCCAGCTCTTTTTGACTCGGGAATCCATGCACATACTCGTGGCACTGTGACACAAGTCTGCTACCTTTCGGGAATCGTTTTCCTGTACAAACTATCATGTGATGCTTGCCACCACAGCGACCGAGGCGTAAGATATGTTGTAATGACTCTGGAGCGAAACATTTTTCTGTACCCCAATATCACAGCGTTCATACTTGAGGGTCAGCGCTTCCTTGACATATTGTATCATGGCTAGCACGAAATAATCGTTTGGATGATCAAGTTCGCTAATCATAGAGTAGCGTTGCAGTGATCGCCCGATATAAGGAGGAATAACATCGAGATTCTTTGACCATGACAAGAATGGCAGGTCTGCACATTATTTCTGAATACTGTCACAGTCCTGTTGCAGCTAACTTGGCGACAGTGTCTGTAAGTCTTGCGGTAAGAAAGCAAAAGCTTTCACGGACATGGCGTGTATGAAGTCTTCTAAGCAATACTTTGCCTTTATTCTACGCACCAATTTCACAGTATTGGTTTCATCGTTGGGAAAGATTTTTGACTTCACACCCTGCGCGAGCCTGTCCTGTATGAAACCCCCAAAATAAGACCGTTTTCTTCTCTAGCCATCACTTCAGCGTCCTCTGCTTCGCTCTTGGAATAGAACGTTGACTTCATCTTACACCCGAGCCAAATACCCTTTTCATCGGGCTGCCTTTGATTTGTTGCGTTTCGAGGGAGATGATATAGCTGGAATAATGGGTCCGCGACACACGCGCGAAAGTTGTCAAGGTTAAATTGGTCTGAATTTGATGCCATGGAACATGATGTCCTTGTTTACACGGAACAGATAGCAGATCTCGTTCAAGGTCTAAGCACTCAGAAAGCTCCCATCGAATACATTTGAGCACGTAATGGAATGACTTCTGCTTGTAAGGTGCAATGTATGACACAGCTAAGGAAGCATGGTCTTTCGATCATTCTACATTATGTATTAGTATACGGAATATCACGATCCATAGGAATTTCAATAACACATAGTAGAACAGGAAGAGGAAGTCAGCATAAAGTTCAACGGAGAAAGCGGCTGCTAGTTTAGCGCGTGCAAGACTTCTGGCACTGGCTCTTCGGCACATTTTCCCACAATTAGTTCTACTTTCTGTGTAATTCTTTCTGAGAGTCTTGCAAGCGCTAGGTGCTTAGAATGAAGGCTTCACCTGAAGTACCATTGGGTATGTGGTGAATGTGAGGAACCACCCCATTTTCAAGATATCCCAAACGATATTGTTTACAGCATTGTATTTTCTTAGTCTCTTCATGCAACAGGGTCCCACGCCGGCGCTATGCCCCTACCAATGAGCGGCAAGGATATAGTGCAGTACATCCACCACGGCGAGACAACTCCATGGATATGCGACAAGACCGGGATCCATCAGACCTCGGTATCAAAGATGAGGCGGAATCTCTCCACATTCGGTACCGTTCACGCTCCACGGAAGAAGCTGGGGCGACCCCGCAAGCTAGTCTTAGACGATGAGCGCAAGTGGCAAAAGTCTCCAAAGATCGTTGCCGTGAGCTCAAGCAAAACATAGAAGGGACCACGACGCGCCCCAAAAGAATGTCTGAAAAGGACCAGATTGTCATTGCGTTCGACCTTTATGGCACCTTGCTCTCTACAGAATCGATTGCCAACGAGCTGGCGCGCCACTTCGGCCAGGAAAAAGCAGCAAGCTTGGCCGCCCTTTGGAGAAGGTACCAATTGGAGTACACATGGCGTCTCAACAGCATGAGTATGAAATCCCACGCGCTTAGCCACCAAAGCCCACATCGCCTAACTCTTCTCAAGACCAATACGAGCCCTTCTCATCCATAACCCTCAACTCCCTCACCCACGCCCTAGCCGACTCCAGCCTCTCCCTCTCCGACCCCTCCACCACCTCCCTCCTAAGCGCCTACGACTCCCTCTCCACCTTCCCCGACGTCCCCCCAGCCCTAGCCGCCCTCTCCAAACACCACAACCTCACCCCCGTCATTTTCTCAAACGGCACCGACAGCATGGTCGCCAACTCCGTGCAACGATCGCCGGATCTGGCACCCCACGCCAAAGTTTTCAAGCAGATTGTGACGGTGGAGGAGGTTAGGTGTTTTAAGCCGGATCCGAGGGTTTATTGGCATTTGGCGGAGAGGGTGGCGAGGGAGAGGAGTGAGGAGGGGATGGGGGGGATGTGGCTTGTTAGTGGGAATCCGTTTGATGTTGTTGGGGCGAGGGCGGTGGGGATGCGGGCTGTGTGGGTGGATCGGGCGGGGAGGGGGTGGAGTGATGGGTTGGTTCGCGGGGAGGTGGGGAGGCCGACGTTGGTTGTTAGGGGGTTGGGGGAGGTGGTGGAGGGGGTGAGGAAGTATAGTGGGGGTGGATAGTTTTCGGTATATCATGTTGGTCTGTCACGTGGAGACTATCCTGCCAAGAATGTTATAGTGGGATCACTAAGGCTTTCTCCAACGGGTAAAGCATTCTCGTCACCATAGATGGCTGCTTGCATGCCCCTGAACCCACAATCACAGTCGTATCACCACCCAACGATCCAGAAAACAGCGTTGCGTGGTATCTCAGGCGACAAGAAACGCTCCATCCTACACGCTAAACGCTAAACAAAAAGACCACCAATCGGCAAACACTGGCCATCTCTACAAATCAATCACAACACAGCCACTAAAATTTATCTCGTGCTATTTGACCCGCGGAGCCGAGCAATCTAGACCTGGTCATGTATCTTTCCTAGTCTTAGTCTTCTTCTTCATCTTCGCCGGCGACGCCAGCATATCCTTCGCACTTCTCCGCCGTTTCCCACTCCCCTTCACCGCCGCCTTCGCAACCGGTCTCCTCAGTGGCGTCTTCTTTCGCGGAGTCGGCGGTGGAGTCGGCAGGGTAGTGTTCGCTGCACGACTCTTTTCTCCAGGATCAACTCCCGCAGGAACTACACAAGCTATTAGTATATCATCATGAAAGTCCGTGCACACATGCAGAACCTACCCTCACACCCCTCACCCCTCCTATCCCTCCACACTCTAAAATCCCGATCACATATTGTTGCTATACTGGCAACCATTGACGTCACAAATTTTTCATAACGTTTCATCCATTTATCAAAAAATTCCCCGAAAAGGGGAAGGGAACGGATCGCAGTCAGCACAGCTTCAGCACGTGCAGCGCTCATGACTCTTGATCGAGAAGCTTTATTGAGAATACCCCGCTCTGCGAGGACGATCGATGCTGCGTTCAGGAGTTGAGTCAGGTCGGTGGGTGCCACATTGAAGGCTTGCCCCAGGGTGGTGGTATCCATCCGGCGGTCTTGAGCAACGGAGGTCGTATAGAACAATGCCGGGACTATGGGGGACCGGGTGAGGGCGGTGTTCGACGGCACTGGGATGCATGTTAGTGATGAGTTTGGGGAGGAAGGTGGGTAGGAAGCCTACGTTTTTGGTCGACCCTGGTGACGGCTGTTGATGACGAGGATGAGGAGATTAACGGCTGGCTGTTACAGGTTTTGTACATTGTGAACCGGCTTGATGGCTGACTTCTGGTGTCGCGACGCGTGCTTTTGGCGATTTATTGGTAGTCGGTGTTCGATGGAGACGGGATGTATTGCTCAATGAAGCTTGAAAAGGGCGATTAGATGTACGATACTTTATTATGGGTATATTCCGAGAGCAGGCTGGGACGACGTTGAGAAGATTAATGAGAAAGAGAACGTTGTGTGGTGAATCGAAAAAGTCTTGCTTGGTAACGACTGACGTGTCCCAGGCCGGCTCGGCTATCTGCGTTCAATACGTCTGGTTAGCCATTGCGATCAGGGTACACCCGGCAACATCATGAGGGCGAAGGCCGTCAAGTTGGGAGGAAATATGTTGCGTACTGCAACATCACGATGGATTTATGCAAGCCTTACCAATGATATAATGTTAAAGTAAAGGATATTCCGAATGTCTGATACCCTACGATTTTGACGGTAGGACGCAATTGTCATGGCTGTGCTGGATGACTGGCTATAACTCCGGTTTTCCCCAAGGTTCGAGACTACGATGTCCTAATCCAAAGCCGGTGAATATTCGTCGTAGTGTTTTGCTCTCGCCATAAGAGCAGCTCCCTAGATCAGACAGATCTCCTCCTAATCAGCCATTCATGAATTCTGGAATATCGTTGTGGCTCCTGCACCCAATTCACAGCATGATGCTTCAACTGAAAATCCCGTCAAGCGCTGAGCCATATTGACCAGATGCCATTCGAAAAATTCCCAGCCGTTTCCTTAGCATCCAGTGTATTCATGAATAGCATCCTTACCAATGAGGCTTGACTCCATCAATGCAAGCCGACAGAATTCCCCAGAACCAGTGTACTGAGCCTTGTACATGAAAGCACCACCTTCCACATCCTCGTATCCTTGGGTAACACTTCTCATTGTCTTCACATTGATCCTCTTCATCCGGATCCTGCGCACTGGTAGTGTCAAGGAGAGGGGTCTACTGGGCAGGGTCTCCTTCAAGTTCCAGCACTGCTCGATCCCGACTTTGTCGTAGCTCAAGCCAAAACACAAAGATCCACCGATAGTCTCGACTTTATGCTGTATCATGGAGGGGACACCTGCTTAGATGGGCATAGCGCCGTATTGGAAAGCCTGTTGAGATTATGGTTATGCCGTTATGGATTCTTCGGCATGTGAAGTGGTGAAAACCAGAGTTGGCGGATCGCTTCTTTTGGAATGAGAGAGGCCAAAATATTGTTCCGGGAAAATGATTCGCATGAAGCTTCTCTGCTTCCAATATTCTTCGTTCACACTCCATTGTGTGTGAACCTCCAGCTTCGACGAGTGTGTTGTATGGGTGTATTTGAAATGTTATTGCCTGTAGGTCAAAATCAGCATAATTGAGGAACATTGCAAGTTTTGTCTAGCTCTTGAATTCACACCCTCATCGTTCATTCGATCCAATTTATTAATTCCCATCTTCAAGCTATAGACTGCTCCAGGTTTCTCGCCGTAGTTGCTTTTTCCAAAAACCTCCCTCTGTAGCCTCATTGGCACAGTAACTTTCTGGAAGAAGCTCTAGCATGACCGCTGGCGTTCTCAAGATGCAACATGACTCCTAGGAACAGGAAAGGCGTATGCTAATGCCAACAGATCTTCTGTGTCAGCTATTCTCGACTGATCCGGAGGCAAGACTGGAGGGAGTCTGGCTAGAGACTGTGTAGCACATAGAGCGCAAATTCCATGTAGGCGTGGTGTACCTATATTTGCACTCAGACGCCTAATCACGCCAGTGTAGGACAGCTTATTGCAATACACAACGTGATGGACCCAAATAGCCGAGCCTATCCATATTGATCTTGTAGCGCTCCGAAGCACTCTCCACCCAGTCGTGTTCAAAGGGATTCCAAAGAGGATCGAAGTTTTAGGATATCATATGTGCGCTCTCAACCATGGTTTCTGAATTCAAGTTTTGGTAGAGACGATGGCGAAGCAGATGGAGTCGTGTTGACGGACGAGGTTCTGAAGACGGTGGTGCTGCTGCGGTACTCTCCGAACCGGTCAAATATTGTCTGCGATAGACTAAGGGAGGTGTGTTCTATCATGAGACACATCATTGCAGTGGGTGAATACGATGACAATGCGGAGAAAAATCGGTCAACCTGGTGTTCCATATTGGTAGTAGCTCAAATCGCCACATCATGCTCGCTGTCAGCATGTCAGAACGAGATCTCATAAAAGTCCTACCATGATGTTGTATCTTTCGACTACAAGGACAGGTATCTGTGCCAATCAGTCAAATGAGCTTCTAGAAATGATGAGTAATGTGGATTGATCAACGTGGGAGGATGAACGCAGCTTGCACAAGAACATATTATCGAGCCCAACATGAAGACCTTAGCTGACTAAATTGCTCTTGTTGAAAGTCTGCATCATATAAGGACTCAAGTGGTAACATTAATGTTGTGATGGACTTAGAGATCAGTAAGACTGTCGACGTGCTAGACAAGAATTGATAGAGATCCTGCATCCTAGCATGAATAGAATACGACGTCCCGGATTCGAACTCCCAAAAATGTTACCCACTCGCCGACTTTACAAGAATCTTGAGGAATCGTCGAGTGAGGAATAAAGATTTGGTTCTTATTTCTTTACTTATAAACAACACGGTAGATCATGATCATCAGTCGTTGCCAGACGAGATCTGTACATTGATCAGATCATCCCTTCCAGGACGTGGAATGCTTTGTCAATACAGAGTGTCTTTAGCCAACATACCTTAGCATACCTTATCCTAGCTCCACATAAGTAAAAACGGCGGTAAGCACTAATGAGCTAATACTATGCAATCCCAGCAAATAAATAACAAGGCTGCAATAATTGTTTACTCGCAAACATGCGCTACCTTGCTGCACATGCTGACTACCCTGCCCGCAATATTCAAATGATGGGGCTGATCCAAGTATCAATCGTAAATGGAGGAACGAAGCAGATAAAAAAGCCTCTTGAGCAGGATCACGGGAAGCGAACGGATATCAGCCAATGTAGATGCTGAAACCCATAACCTGTATCCTTTGATGCATGACGGTTAGGAGCAAATAAGATTGCTTTCCGCACATCAACTCGGTAGGGTGGGTGCATAGACTTACGATATACGGTAGTTAGGAGCTACTCCAGGCTCCATGTTCCTTCTCTTGACTCATATCATGCAGACTTACGTACTCCACGTCGAGTAGCCTGAGCATCTTGTTAACAGTACCCACTCAGCAGCGTAGCTTGAGACCTTTTTGTAACGGAAGCCTGTGATTGTCTGCACTTTACCCTTCCGCGTCAACCATCTTCATCACAACAGACTTCAATTTTCTCAACCGCCATCACGAAAACAGCATGACGCTCTACCTTTCTTTTCGAAGGTACACAGGTCACTACCTTAGATAAGGCACTATCATCATTATTCTTCTGGTCGCGAATCCATATGGTTCGGATCCCAGAGACACCCAAGGCACGAAGCACGTACTGCCATGCATCTAGCCAAGTTCATCCCTGGTGACTTCTGGGGTCACGAAGACCACGCCTTAGCTGATGAACATACCCTAATTGTCGTCCTCTTCTGACATCTCTCAATCACTGATGGCGGCAGCAAAAAGCTTGACCAACACACACTGGTGGATTCAAAATCATAGATGTGACTATGCTCTTGGTTCGAGTCATGATCACTCTGCAGGGAGGTCATTGAAGAGGCTTGAAAGGGCACATCGAATCATAGGCAAAGACATCGCCTCCAATATCGTGCTTCCCAATCACCCTCACCTTAGCCAAGTTGAGGGTTACGACCGGTCAGTGTGCTCTTCTATCTTTGGGGAATTGAAACCTCCGTTCGGAGCTGCTCAGTAAGATAAGTACGAAACAGCTGTACGCACCTTGCTAATCCTGCTGAAGATCCATCTGGACGTCCTCGCTGATGACAGCATCGCCCCTCATCTCCCCGGCCTGTCAGACCCAGGCCACCCAAGCAGTGGAACTACCGCTCTGCTAGTGATTGTTCTCCATAGTGTGAAGGTGGTGCTATGGCCCCATGTTCCGTGCAACATGACGAGAGACCTGGGAGCGGGCAGTAACATGTCAATAAGTCATTTGTACCATTTATCAAGACGAGAAGTGACGACAGAATGGCATCAAGGGTCGCAGAGCTGCACCTTCGTTTCTCTGGGTCAAGGCCGTGGTCAGCACGAGACGGCTTAGCAAACGGAGGGTCGATGCCAGGGCAGGATCCGAGCTACATCCTGGGAGACATGACTACCGCAAAAATGTTTATTCCATCCCTTGACGACATTGACGTACTCAAGATTGAGCGCATCTCCACATCCTCGGACACTGGCAAAGCAAGAGCCAACACAGTTATGATTGCCTCGCACACTCTACATCAGCTATCACTGAAATAGCAGAAGCTGTTGTGGTGACGTCCTACCTTGTCGCTCGCCGTTACATACTGACAGACCCTCGGTCTTGAGACCTATTTGACCGTAGGATGTCTTTCGTGGTACGGAAGGTGGCACTGGCGAGCTACCTAGGGTCTCGCCTTGTCAGAAACCAATGAGCATGCTACGGTTAGTAAGGATCAAGCTAAGTAGCTTTACCTTAGTAGTCTCCGATGGTTAACATAAGACTCAGACGATTGAGAACGCTGATGCCATCGTTGGTTGCCGTTAACCAATCCACAATGCTTCCTTAACTACCACCTTCGAAAGTTAAGCCTGGAGCATGGCTTCGAGTACGTACCACTAGTATCTCGAATGAGCCTATACTAGAAGGAGCTCCGGGGCAACCTCTGTATCATCTAACCGGCTCACCTAGCCGAGCGAAAGATTGACTCAGTATTATGAGATTATGACAAGACCTGTTTCTTACACCCAGCGAACTCATACCTACATGAAAGGAAACGGTAGATGGGGTAAAGCCAAAACGTTTCAGCTCGCTCACCCGCTTCTGGTGGGAAGATGCACAGTCCCCGAACTCTGCGGACCATTGAGAGCAACGGTGGGTACGGGCTCGGTTTCGGATGCGGAGGACGGATTTTCAGGACGCAGGGGAAAGCGTGCAGGATAGCTTCACCGGGAATAACCTGGGTGAGGCACCTTACTCTTAAACCCTGGTTGACGACCAACAGGTAATGTTCCGTGTGGTTTTTTGCTGTGCTTACTGACTGTATATAGAGGTTCGAAATTGTCTCTGCGTCAGCATCCGGAATCCGGAAAGCCATTACCCGGGGTCGACGAGCCGTAAACCTTGCAAACGGAGGCAATGGAGGTGGATGCCTGAAAAAATATGGCGAGGTACCGTACTCTCATGCTGTCGCTACAAAGAGTAGGTAATGGTTTGTATATTATCTGCTGTGCTCACTAATTGATTACAGAGAATCGAAATCGTCTTTGCTTTGGCAGCCAGAAACGAACAGCTGTTACTAGGGATCGAAGAGCGCAGGCTCTTGCAGTGGATAATGGCAAGAGACAAAACCTCCGAGATTTTGACGGAAGCCCGAAGTTAACAGGGTGAGACGGTGGAAGAAATGTGAGCAAGGGCTCCAGTCTGGTTGGTGCTACTAGACATGCCCTCTCATGTCATAGGCGTGCTAATTGTCACCAATTGCGTAGATTTGTGCAGTCTACGCTGCCTTACCATTGCTTTGCTGAAATGTAGCAGAGATTGTTGACCACATCGAGAAAGGGAAGGTTAAAGTTGAACAAGCTTTCCCCACCCCCGGGAAAATATTCCACCGTGGCTTCGAAGAGGCGAGACTGACAGAAAACGTTGCGGGGACGACATGTCTGCCAGTCTGAATAGACGACGCCCGCGCCATGAACCCAAAGCGAAGCAGCGCCGAGACAGGCCGAATCATTTCTGATTTGTTTGCACATCCAGGCAGGCGTACGTTCACGTCCCACTTTACCCCATCATTGGTAATAGCCACAACAACCACTCCCGAAGACCACCAATCTGATCCAAAATTCATGGTCGTAAGAGTTAAAAATGTCGGAATTGGACCATGAGGAGACTGAGGAGAAAAACAATGCCGGTCAAGACTACACTAGCGGCTCCACCTAGAATCTCTACCAGAAAGTACCAAAGCCATAGGAGCCACAGTGAAAGCGTCAAATTCTGTCGACATCGCACTGGTACCGCGAGGACAAGGGATCAATACTGATTAGCATTGGTAGCGCACGGAATTCTAAACAGACTAGTTTCAGTCACATCACGAGGGCTGCTGCCGGACGCTGTGCGAGGGAAAACCTTCGAAGAGTTGAGTATTAGGAGCATTTTGGCGTCTGGACGAAGGGCCAAATCGGAAGGAAAGCCAAAAGTGGAGATAGCTGATAGAGCAAAACCACCAAGGCCATAGATTCGACGACGGTGGATCCAAAGAACCTGTTATACAACCTATGCTCTTTCGGACGCGTACGATCATGGAACATGGTTGAAAAAATTTGTCGCGGCACTCCAGTCTCTCGAAGTCTACCAGTAAACGATGGTAGCTCGATATCGACAGAAGTCTAGTTCCGATCAGACGAGAAATCTCGCCGCTCTTTAGAGAGTAGGTTCACCTATATCGAGCCTCTAATTTTTGAGACCTCGCTTTTTCAAGTCCTTCGTCCAGATAACAACTCCCGGTAGTCGCTGGAAAAACTAATCTGTTGGTTCGTTCGAGTATCATGAAGGCGCTGGAGCAGCTCTTTTCGTCTAGTGGATTTCGAATGTCCACCCTCCGATCGACGGACAGAGACACATGAGCCGTTAAGCCTGAATTCCGAACAGCAAGGAAACTCCTGCGGGAAGAAAATCTTTCAGGAAGGTGTACTTTTCGAAGATTGTCGTTCGCCCATGCTCCAAGCGAAGGACTAGCTGGCTTGGTCACTTCAAACCATACCACAAGGAGACAAGATAGGGACCTGTATGATTGATCTCCTCGATGCAGCGCGTTGGGTTGACTATTCTTGGGTTGGCCACAGATGGCTGCAACTCGTCGAAAGCAGACAAGAGTCGAAGCCTCCAGTTCGTTGATACTATACGCATCCGGCCAGGGCACGTTCCTTAGGGAAAGGAGAAAGATTGGAGCCGTCAGGCAACAGACTGTCCCAGCCCGAACATTCCAACCATGGCTCCACGGCTCGATCTCAACTCGGAGTTGATTTATTGAACGTGGTCACCGTCCCCCCGGTTTCTTGAAGCGCGTCCTCGGTCGTTCTCGAAGCCTTAGAAAAAGGTCATTCCACTCAAATTGCGGCAGTAACGGAGCTAGCAGCAACTCAATGAAGACGCGATCGAAATAACGACAATACATTTAGATATCTAATGCTGTAAAGCTCGATAGGTGGGAGCTTTTGAACAATTATTCCTCAGATCGCTGGCGCCAATGATAGAGAGTGAGCGGATCCCATGTGATCTCAACGAACGAAAGGCAATGTTGTAGCCCCACAGGGCCGCAGATATGCTAGCATCACCTATTGGTATAGACATTGGAGTTCGGATACCAGAGTCTCAGATCTTGCGCTAGAAGGCTGGACGCAGGCCAGCTTCCTTATGGAATACGAAAGCACGACCTCTAGTGAGACATATGTCGGCATCTCACCGTCCATTACGGCCTCCGGACGCATGGCGAATTCGATTTACTTTTCTTATAGTTAAGGTCCCTGGGATCATAGGAATTATCATCTTCAGTGTCGCTGTTGATGGAGTGATCATCGTTGCTCCGACGGCACAACAGCCGTTACGAGGTGGTGGCTACTTGCAGAAACAGGGTCTGGCAGTCATTGAATGACTGGCTCTCGCCTCTGAAGGCGACAAGGTGAACCCATGTTGTCTGGCGCAAGCATCAATCGGGCAATGTCCAACAGAAATGCCATAGCTTTAAGAAGCGGACAGATATCCAAAGCTAAATGTTTGCAATTTGCAATTAAGACTAGAAGAGCCTTAAGAGTCCTAGAAGAAGAGGCTTAGCCAGCAACGGATGCACAAGCAAAGAGGGTTTTACTTCGAAATCCTCTCCTCACGAAGCATCATGCACCTTTAGCGGGCTCTTCGACTCTCAGCAACTCTTTGCAATGGTAGCATCGGAACGGACGCCATAGACGATGAGGTGGAGTTTGAGCTGGGTGTATGAAACGAAATCTATTTTCCAAAAGAGCTGACGGGGGCCAATAGAGAGACTATTATCAAGACCTTCCACACAACAACGGAGGCCATCAAGAAAAGTTACCGATTCGTCATCCCTGGATGTCTTCCTAGGGTGAACGCCAATTACGCTGCGATGGATCCACAGCAGACTGCCCATGCGATATAAGGTCCCTTGGGTAATGAAGGCAAAGCGAAAAACACGGCGAAGGAGGTTGAAGATCGAAGAGCGGAAGGCTCAAAGGTGAAGGAAGCCGACCGTTACCCTCCTAAGTGAAAGGGATTGCGACAAGTCATAGAAACACCACTCACCATTGGTCTCAAGACGATATTCTCCCTGCGCCGGCTTGCAGCATCCCTCATCGTGTCTATAATGATGGATACTCTATTGCCCCATGCTGATCTCAATCGAGACCGCCTTCCCATTACCTTCAAAGTTTGAGGTGGAAGCAACAGCCAAGGTCGGAACACGATGTCGCAGGAATGCATTAAAAGCCGAGGCCAGGGAGCTAAGAAGCTAACTGATTTGTTGCTTGAGAATCTTAATTGATGCCAGTGGATACGACCATCGCCTTCATACCTAATTAAACACCTCAGCACAGGGCTGGGCAAGGCTTATGTTGAAGCTCGTCATGCGTTGCCAGGGTCTGGCTCTGTTTCCAGGTGATACGAGTTGCGGTAGGTACTACACCGGAGAGGGCTATGTTCTGTCATAGCCCATGCAGTCATAACTGCTTCTCAAGATGAGGTCGCCCAAACGGTGCCAAACCAGACCGGACCCGGAGGAAAGCCATTGCCAGGGACTACCTCGCCCGGGGTGAGGGAGAAGGGACGGGAAGTGACTGACTTCAGCCCATCGATGAAGCTCTTCTTCACTTGATCTCCGTTGCTGCTATGCTCACCTTACTAGGGATGCCTTCCCGGCCATTGCACATGCCCTGGTAGATATAACGAGTAACTGATAGCGTCGAGAATCAGCACTGCTACATGAAGGCGAGTAAAACACGCAGACAACAACAATGCAACCGGATACAAAGAATCCTCCGCGGCGATAGGTTGAAGGATACTTGAAGGTCTCTGGTCACTGTTGCAGGCGAAGAATCTAGGCGCACAAGGAGCATACTTGCGATTGGTAGGCGATCCTTATGCATCCATCACAACTCTAGACTTCTCCGTCCTATGCGTGATGTAAGCTAATCTACTGAGAACCATAACGTTGGGGTTTCTAAGCCGTTCTGACGACTCCATCGAAGTGATAGAGATCAATTGGGTGAAGCGTGCAAGAACTTAGGCTAGTTGATGTATCGTATACAGAGGACCTCATTGGCACATGTGAATCTCTCAGGTGATGGTTTCTTGTCATAAGGAAGGATTCACTTACGTTGCATGCCACAGTGGTTCACAGTCTCCCCAACGACACGATGGACTATGAACTACCCGAGATTCTGACGAACTCGGGATGCATCCAAGACTGAAGGACGACATTGTCGAGATAATTGAGGAAACTTGCGCATGCTCTGGTGCTCGAATGAAGGGTTTTCCCAGTACTGAAACCCCGGCGAACATAGGCACTGACAGCAACATCTGGGAAAGGTCAGCAAAGCTACCCTATACTGTTGAAACGCAATGCACTATTCAATCTATGTTAGAAACCCGTCAGACTATTCAACAGCGTCCCCTGTCCAGCCGGCTCAGCGGCAGACACTGACTCAGGTAAGATCATCGCTACTCTCTGCTTTCAAAAAACAACTCCTTGATGCTTGACGATTTCTCAAAGGACGGCGAAAGAGTATCTCGGCACTAGACTACGGCCAGATTCAATTGTGCTGAGCTCACTATTGGACGCTGAGAGTATCGAGTCATCATTCGGGTTGATGTTCCGCAAAGTAAAGATAATAGGATGTACGCTAACCTTGAACTTCCTAAACATGGCATTTGCATTTCCTGGTCAGAAGCATACTCGAGAGACATATGTCAATGCTTGGGAGTTGATGTGAATGAGGTTGTCCTTCTTGGTCCATGAACAGCAATAGGTGCATGTCAGACTTGCAAATGCAGTAAGCAGGAATCTCCGAGTATTACCCCATATTCAGCTGTGTAGGTCTATCCTGATAGCTCGAGATTATTGTCGCCTTCTTTATACTTGTCCGTCATCAAGAGTATCGTCCAAGTGGGAGAGGTCTTTAGTAGGACAAAATACCGTAGTAAGGGACAATCGATGCCCGAGGAGCATGTCCAGCGACCAGTACTAGCTCATCCCTAGACTCTAAGGGTCACAAATCACCATTCCAGCCAGAGAGTGTGACAGATTCGCATCGGTCGTTTGAACAGTCAACAGACACTCAGCTTGAGCGCTCAGGTGTGAAGCGCAACATACAGGATCCAAATTCGGGCCTGAGAGGTGTTAGCATGCCTGGAGATTCTGGTGCTATAATGACAGGGGTCTCTCGTTAAAGCCCGTCAGACAACCATCAGTATCCCTGGTAGGTTGGTCTGTTGCCATACACCTTCCCTTCGGCAAGACCGAGTTTGGGATTGGATCATCGCTGATCTCGCATTCGCGAGATTGTTCCTTAGTACCTATAGGAAGGAATCAGCTCACGCTCGGGAACCGAAGAATCTTTAGTCATCACTCGGGCTTGAGGCTGCACAGTGAGGACTTTGTTGTGTGTAAGAAGTATGTGGGCTGTTCTCTAGAAGAGCTTAGCCAGACTCAAACAAGATGGTAATGATGGAATACGACATATCCATCGAAGGCCCGTCGCATTATCATCAGCAGTACCGAATCGTAGGTCAGAGACTAGACACTACCTCATCGAGAAGACCGTATGCAGGTTGAGATCTCGCTTCTCATTCACACAAGTCGACCGGTTCCTAGGAGCTGGAGTACCTTTTTCAGGATCTGTGATGAAGCCGAACCGAGCGGATGGTGTGGTAGGGAAGGCAAACGAGAGATACTGCGCACCGTCAGTCAAGTGTGATCAGTGACCGAAGCTGATGATGAGTAGTTGCGCTGAAGTGGGTGGATGGGAGACTTACATCAGATAAGGCTCGAGTCAAAAATTCGAGAACAGCTCTAAAAGCCTGATGGTTTGGATCTGAGCCTCGAATGGAGGCCGGGCATTTTGATCGTTTGAGGAAGGTCAGTAATCCATGCAGGGCCCTTTGACCCAGTGTCACAACTTGCAGCTGAAGATATAGGGACGGCTGGGCCGTGATGGCTGGATGAGGACCCACCATGCTCTTCTCTTCCATGTGGTGATCGTCCGCAAATCTCCGCTCACAACTGAATGGATGACCCCTGAACACTAGGTCCTTGTCTCGGAACGTGAAGAATAGTGTGGTGGGCGTGGGAAGGCATTGCAGCTTGGAGCTTGTCACAAGGATAGACGCTCACATCGGCAGGTGTGGATAGGGGAGTAAGTAGTCAAGAATTTGCATTCAAGGACACGCTCTATGTTCAATTGGCTGAGTGGAACTAATCTCAGAATGCGAATCAGATGAAGGGCAGTCAGTCTTGGCACTATATGTCAGATGCTAGGAACAACCAGCGGTCCCTATCAAGTTTAGGAAGCTTGCTCTATACAATGTGCAGAGGAGAACAGAATCTATGAATCATACAGCAGAGTCTTTCTACCCTACATGCTGTACGTTAAGCTGGTGATCTAAGTCCGTCCCAGTCACCCAGTCTGTTTCTGCCGTCCAGATGTGATATGCCGACAATTTTCTTTCCAAATCAGGCCATAGCGTCGAATGACGTCCGGCAGATTCCATCTCTGTGACTGCTCGTCACAAAGCCATCTCTTCTTCACAGGCACTCGCAATCCACCATTGCCATTGCACAATATACTTAACACAAATATCCAAGAAAGCTTCCAGTGCCGCAGATATGTCTTTCCTCCGCATCATCCCTCGGAAGGCCATGCCTCTAACCCGTACTCGCCTCTTCTCCACCACCTTCCCTGCCCAAAAGACAGCGACAGAAGCTGCCAAGGACACCCTGAAATCAGTCGACCGTACTGTATCTGATGCAGCTGTCAGGGGTATTGAGAAGGGCGGTATGTCATATCCAATCCCATCCACCTCTATCAACACTGCACAGCGCTAAACACCACGGATCAACATCTCTTACAGTTGGGCGTAACTTCCGGCTGACACTATGATGACAACATAGAGCAAGCAACCCAATCCATGAAGCAAACCACCGGCATGAAGACCGAACAAGCCAAAGCCAAAGCTTCCGAGGCCGCACCCGAAATGAAGGGCAAAGCACACGAGATGGCCGGCGAGGCCAAAGGCAAGGCTTCCGAGACTGCGCCGGGAATGACAGGCAAAGCACAGGAGATGGCCGGAGAGGTGAAGGGTAAGGGTATGTCCACCTTCGCCATTTATTGAGAAGTGCAGAGCTAAACTTGTTGGTTACTACAGCCCATGAAGTCGCAGGTGAAGCCAAAGGGAAGATGAACGAGGTCGCGGGGCAGGCGAAGGGAAAGAAGGAGGAGGTCAAGAGCAAGATGTGAAGATCTCTCCAGACAAGAGCTAAACATTCGGGGGTCAGTGAAAGGACCGGAGTGCATACCATATCGGCGAGCGATTGAGCACAATCCTAGCGAATATCGATATATGTACCATAGCGTCCGAATCAAAGCAATGAATTGATCCTTACATTTCTCTTCAACATTACTTTGTCTATCCCGGACCAGGCTCTAGGTCAACTGCTTACACGACTTACATCTGCTGAAACCCTCATCAACCTGCGGACGGGCTACATTTTGATATCCCATATATTCAGCAGCGTACATTCCTTGTTTCACAGCACCATACTGAAACAACCTCCGCAGCCAGCTACCACAAGCGACATCGTTGCGTGAAGACTAGTTCATAGAATTCAGTGTTTCGAAGCCCAGGAACCGACTTTACACTGCTAAAGCTTTAGCACTTATCGAGCATCATCTTTCTCCCAGGACCCAATCTGTTCTGAGCATTCGACTAGCCAAAATATCAAAACTATCCTCCCTCCTCAATCCTCTCCCAAAAACCCCTTCCCTCTCCTCCCCAAAAACCCCTTCCCCAATCCCTCCCTCCTCCCCTCCCCCTAGCAACGCCCCTCCACGCAAATCCAAACCCCCCTCAAAGTCTCCAAGTTAACAGCTACAACGAGCGTACAATGCACGCCCTATCGCTTTCGCTATCAGAGTTCTAGGTCATCGTGGGTAGGTGAGTTGTGGGTAAGTATATGATGGAGGCTATATGGTGGAGGTAGTAGAGATGGTGGGATAGTTTATGCTGGGGTATTGTGAGTGGGATGGGGATGGGGATGGGTGTGGGTGTGTTGAGATGATGGGGGGGAATTTGGTTGTGTATGGGTATGGGGAGGGGGTTGTTGGAAGGTTGAGCCCAAGACGCGGGTTGATGGTGTCAGGCGAATGAATAATGCATTGAAGGTAGGTAAGCAGCCGCCAGAATTACTGCTAGCACGTAACTGCTTCTTTATCTGCACCAGTAGTGAAATCGGTCATGTATCCTGTGCATAGTCAAGAGACGTAGGCGGTCTGCTATTGCAACAGTTGTTGATATGGCGCAGAAGCTTGACTTCCCGCGGTTTGTTCTTGGTTTTGCAGCTATGGGTTAACATTTGGTAGTATGCAGTTGATTCCAATCCATCGTGTTTAGTGGCGATTGGGATGGGCATAATTATTGAGCGCGGTAGGGATCGAGTGGAGTGGCATGGCATCTCCGTAGGTGGAACTCTGACCCCCACAGATGTGTTCCCTACCATGCATCGGTAGCGTGATATCTGAATGAAAGCACGGATCAACAGCAAAAGATAGGTCGACAAAGCTTGTGGCGTTATAACAGCCCCGCGGAAGCATCATAGGGATTTCTCGGAAAGATCTATGTTGTACAGCCGTCAGGCGTGTGAAATCGGAGAGTCTAAAACAATCTCATGTCGATACTTGGTATCCTAGGTGCTTGAGTAACACATGGCGTGATTGATTCTGACATATCGGCATAGCAAGGTTAATCTCTTTAGCATGAAAGGGGAGGAGATAATACATTGCTCACGACCAACATTACATTGACGGAAAAAACGAGTAAGATGACAAGCTATAAGGATCAACGATGATTTCACAGTTCTGTTGATACTCCCTATTGAAGCTCAGCCAAATCACAAGTAGCCAAGTAGCTTCGTGCGTTGTGGGAGTGGGGTCGGACTTCCGTATTCCATTAGAGCCCCACTAAAAGAGACCCCTCGGAAGATCTGCTGTAGCCTTGATTCATCCATCATCTTTACCTTGTATGTATCGCCGGATACAGGTCTGCAGAAGTCGCTAGCTGATCCTGCGAAATCCTGTGAAACCATCCAAGGCGCAATATCCTCTCTAATCTTGAGATCAAAACGGGCTATATCTTCTGACCTCAGAATTAGAAGAAGAGAGGCCCACAATCATATTGCTACCTGAGACTATTTTTCTTCCCGGACAATCCAGCTGTATGACCAGCAGGTCCATGCCTGCCCGAGGTCTCAGAACTGCAACGGATCTACAGAGACGAGTAACTCTGGGCTAAGAATCGTTTGATTGGACTGTGTTGCCTGAATTTGTGAGTGTACTACATCGGAACCATAAGAGGTAGGTCCTTGTAAAAGTTGAGCCGAAGTTACAAAGCTGGTCAATAGTGATACAATGAACATATTATCAAAAAGGAGGGCAAGCAATTAGCGACATGTGACAGAGATAAGAAGAGAAGGTCTCCATTTCTTCAAGGATTGTCCCGTTATAGTATGATTTCCCCAACATCCATTCCCACATTGGGGCGAAGCCGAGGGGTAAGTTCTCAACGGCTCATGCTCAGTCTTCCCTCCATTTTCCCCTCCAGGACAGCCCATGGATGCCCGAAGGCGGGAAAAGCCAGAGTGAATATGAAGGAATCAGTTTTATGTTGAGGAGAAGAAAGGAAGCAATGGAAATTCGGCCGAGGGGCGTTGATATCGGGAGGTGGGCTAGCTCTATAGCGTTAGCGTGGGCTTTAGCCTTATGCGAGTATGACAGCGTACCCCACGATCAGGCACTTTGACACTGTGATACCCATTGTTTGCAACACTCCGACAATTCCATTTGCAGGCTTCGAGTCATACATCCACCAAGGACCAAAGCCTTTCCCATAAGTACTTGCTCCCTCCATACCACACTCAGCAGCGTAGACCGCAGATATGCCGCCTGGAAGCAGAGGACGAGCCGGCAAATTCAGCAAGCCTACTAGAGGAGGTTGGTTGCATGATCCTAGCTCTAAGTATCAGCGCTGATTAGAATGCAGGAGGAAAGAAATTCAGTAAGAATTTGACTCCACTGGACGCAGATGGCAACCCTACGGGCATGTGGGGGGTATGTCCTTCCTGCCCCACGAAAGCTCTCTTTTCCTGATCATATCCGCAGGACCCTCGTGATGCAAAGGCTCAGTCCTCCGCAGAGGAGGATACTTCTTCCGAAGAATCGTCGTCAGATGAGGACTCGAACAAGCCCGAGATGACTCGCGAACAACGCCGTGCAGCCGCTAAAGCTAAGAAAGAAGCCGCCGTTAGGAAGAAGTCATCCAAAGCTACTGCACCAGGCGACATGCCGTCTTCATCCTCGGAAGAAGAAGAAGATGATGACGACCTCGCCCCCGCCAACCCCAATCATACCGCAAAGTCTCGCTCCCAGGCCTCCGCTGCCCCAATCCAACCGTCAGATGCTCCTTCTAAACCCTCCAAAAACACACCCGCTTCCCAACTATCTCGCCGTGAGCGCGAAGCACTAGAGAAGGAGCAAGCGAAGGAACGATACGACAAGCTTCATGCTGCGGGTAAAACCGACGAAGCTAGAGCAGACCTCGCCAGACTGAGCCTGATCAAAGAGAAGCGGGAGCAGGAGGCTGCGAGAAAAAAGGCGGAGAAGGAAGAAAAAGAAGCTGCGGACCAAGAGAGACAGCAAGAGCAGGACGCAAGAGAGAAGAAGAAAAGGGAGGCGGCTATGGGAACTTCGTCAGGCAAAGGAGGGAAAAAGAAGCCTTGAGATTCGAGCATGGATGGTAGCATAGAGGATGATTTGAAAATGATTCACATGGCTGGCATCATTCAATATTGACAGAGGAGGCTATGACTTCTTCGCTTTGTTCAATGATCCTAACCTCCTCAAATATACCCTCGTATTCGGACAGAATGACAAATTTGATGGTCATGAGATTGGCAATACAATCCCAGCGGCTTGGTTGAGCGGCGCTCGAGCAAGTTGAGGAGTTTTCTTTGTCCTGAATATCCCCACTGTAATTCCAAGGTGAAGTCACGCGACATTGCCCTGGGCAGAGATCCCCGTCGGACCTGGGGAAGCATGCAACGACCATGCATTTTGTAGAGATCCAGGGGGCTTCTTGTGGTCGCCATGGTAGCACTGCTCACCGAATTGGAGGGAGCAAATATTGAGGAAGCTCAGCCGCTGTCACATATCAGCACTTATTCCACCCAGCGGCCCCTGAGATCCTTAGCGGCCACTAGCCTTGAACTTCCCCTAAAGCGCTCTAGTCCAATCGCATTGTGGCCCCGAGCGTCCAGGTGAATCTCGACTGCGCCCTGACACCAAAAACGGTAGCCAGTTCGGCCAGCTGATGTGCGATGGGGGCTCACGCGGCTCAGTCGCATTCCCGCTGGCCACAGGATTCTGCTCCACACTCTTTGTACATCTAAGTCGATGACTCCTCTGGGAGAAGACTTGCGTCACCCACTCATTCCTGCCAAGCACGAGCGCTGCGACAGAGGCCATACTCGTGACAGGCAGCAGATTTTGTGCGTCTGGGGATTCAATGACTACATGATCTGATCTGATCTGCTTCCATCTTCATCCATCTACATATGTTTCCCAGAATTACTTGACCCTGAGGCTCTACAATATAGCCATAAGGTGATGATGGTAAGCATTTAGTGCCCGCCGTCTGCTTTGGTCCCCTCTGTATGATATCAGTCGCTAACCTACTATAGATAACCTCTAATATCCCAGAAGTCAGTCGCTATGGGCTCACTCAAGTACATGCACCAATAGGTGGAGGCAAGGTCGACGTCGTTTTCGTGCATGGCCTTAACGGAGACCCACACAATACATGGACGGCCGAAAAGTCTAAGATCTTCTGGCCAGCACAACTGTTACCACTCATCCTGGAGGAAGAGAAGGCAAGAATCCTGGTGTATGGGTACGATGCCGATGTTACCTCTTTCACAGACGGAGCGTCGAGGGACAAAATACACAATCATGCTGAGCATCTGATTGCAGAGCTGGCAGCCAACCGGCGGATACGGAAAGCTACAGAACGGCCAATCATCTTCGTGGCCCATTCTCTGGGTGGACTCGTCGTTAAACGAGCCTTGATCTATTCGTCTGAGATTCGCGGAAATTATACTGAACATCTTCGATCTGTCTTCGTTTCAACATACGGCATCCTTTTCCTTGGCACGCCACACAAGGGCTCAGATCTTGCAGCCTGGGGCTCTCGTTTAGAGGCGATCTGCAGCGCAGTCATTCCAAGCAGGGTCGTCGACTCCCACGATGCTCTGGTGAAAGCTTTGAAGACCAACAACGAGACTTTGCAGAACATTGATCGCCAGTTTATTCAGTTGATTAGTCGATTCCACGTTTACTTCTTCCACGAGGGCAAGCCAACTAAGCTAGCACACACAACCGCTTTCGTTGTCGACGAGGACTCGGCGTCTCCGACAATTCAGGACGTTGAACGCGCAGTAATACAAGCAGATCATTCCCATATGTGCAAGTTCGAGAGCGACAGCTCATCCGGATTCGACTTGGTAGCCGAAGGAATACAACGCTATGCCGGCGAGGCTCCTACGGTAATCGCTTCACGCTGGGACTCCGAGCACGCGGAGAGGATAGCAAAGAAGAAAGCAGAGATAGAGGAAATACTACCGGGTGAGTCTCGCAGTCAGGCTTTTCATCAGAGGAAGTGGCAGCATTCGGGTTACGATTTTCGAGGACAGCGAACGTCGCATCATCTAGGAGCTGAGATTTTACAACTCAAGGGCTCTGTTGAAGTTTCTGTGTTTCGCCTACCAAACATGTTGTCAGCGATTTCTGCCCGAAATGGATTTACATCAGCACCCGAAGCGTCGCATTCTGCGGATCGTACCCCTCCGACCGCCACTTCTTCTGAAATTTAACCTGCATTTCGACGTACCTGGATCACGGCTAACGTTTGTAGGTAGCATAAACCCGAAGCTCTCACCCAACACAGAACGGTCAAGTAATAGTACCACACCCGGTAAGGCACCTTTGGCGCTACCTGCTCCCGACATTGATACGTTTCCGTACGAAGTCGAAGAGGTCGAAGAACCTGTAATCAAAGTGAAGGAGCCTGCACATCGGTTTTGAAGGGATTCAATGGTTTCTGCGTTCAAAATAAATTGCTAAGGCGTTTCTGATGGTATAATGGCTGATTTTTGGCGTTCCGTAGATACTTCACAAATCCTTCCAAATAAGAATTCGCCTCAGATGAAAGATGAAGCTACGACCACCAATACCCCAGGATCACCCATCAAGCCCACAGAACCCTATTTCATAGTTCCTCCGGGCTTCCGCACGAATACCTTTTTCGTAGGCCTAGAGAAGGAGTACACCGAACTAGACAAGCGGCTCTTCGGGAGAAGGCGACGTGATGGGACAGCGTGCGTTTTATTGCACGGCCAGCCCGGTGGAGGCAAATCACACCTAGCTCGACAATACGTGCACAAGAATCGTAAACGGTTTCCAGGCGGCGTCTTCTGGATCACAGCCAATTTGAGGGAGGAGATTATGCACGCGTTCTGGGACATAAAGCAGAAAGTCGTGGCTCGAGACTCACCTGATCTTTGCGACGGTGTCAACGGTAACGACTATGTTCAGCTAGTCAAGACCTGGTTTGAGAGCCGACATGAATGGCTTGTAGTGTTCGACGGAATTACAGTCGAAAGGGATGAAGATACCACTGACCTTGCAAGTTTCATACCTGACAGCAAGGATTCGAGCATCATCTACATATCCAGAGCTCGAAATCTCGAATCGAAGCAGCGGCTTTTGAGGCCTTTTCCCATTAAAGTTGGACCTCTGAGAGAGGAAGAGGCAAGGAAGTTGCTGTTCAAGGAGCTACATATTAAGAAACCGACTGAAGCCGAGAAGAAGAAAGCGACCGAGCTGGTCAGGCAAATTGGTGGGCTACCTTTAGCTATTAATGCCATTAGCCAACGCCTAGCCGACACACATGAGCCGCTCACGAAGTATAAGCTGTCAACCTCCGCAGATCCAGGCATTGAGGGCACTTACAATAAGATCTTGGACGATCTGCAACGCTTGGGTCATATGGAGGCATGGAATCTGATCAGCATCTTATGCTGGTTTGCCCAGGATCTGCCATTCGAGATGGTGCATCTCGGGCTCAAGATTCTGAAAGCGGAGAAAGTGGAAGTCCGAGCTACGGAAGGCACAGGGAAGCCAGACATTGATAACACGATTGCAATACTGATGCGATATGCACTACTGGAAAGGAATGACGACAAAGAGTCCATGTCGTCCAGCCGAGACAGCTTGAATGAACCAGAGCCGATAGACATGCTGAAGATCCATAGTGTGGTCCAGGACTATCGCTGCGAATCGTTGAACGCGATGGGCTCGCTGCCTCAGTGGCTGGGCTATGCTGTCAAATTGTTCTCCTATTCATACCACCAAGCAGATATCAGGATCAAGCTCAAACCAGAACCCGGTCGTGTTTCAGATTATCGATACTATGAAACCCATGGCAAGTGGCTCTGGAAACATACACTACACTACGAAAGCAGGACGCAATCAATGGAGGAGATCCGAGCGTTGTTGCTGCCGACGCTGAAGATGATTGGTAAAGAGATCCGAGAACGCGAACCAAGCTCCTCCCAAGAAAGCCTCCAAAACGGAATCTTCCAGATCTCTATCTTCGACAGGACAAGTAGCAGTTCTGATTCTGGGCCAGTCGGCCCTCCAACGCCTGACTACCGCCCTACCCCTCCACCACTGGTGAACGAGACTGACTTTGGCTTTGAGAAAGACAATACAATGGACTCACCTGTAAGCTTCGGAACCGCCTCACCAGGCATACGCCCGAAAATATTTGGCTACAGTCCAAGGCTACCAGAATACGAAGATCCTGGGTACGCTAGCGATCGCGAAGATAATCACAAGATACCTATGCAGCGCGATATCTCTGAGGTGACAGCGACTCCTCCTGCACGATCTCGAGCTCCAACGACTGAAAGCCATGGAGGAGAGTGGCAACTCGTAAGAAAACCAAGAAAGCAGCCTCGAGGTCGCCGTGATCTAGGCAGCTTCCGGCCAACCCTAGCCAGGACCCAAGTCAATACACAAACCGTGATTGGGTCCATTCCACAATCACAGGAGCGGAAGGAGAATCAACGGAACTCTTCTCCTGCTTTTCAGTCTTTGGAGAAGGTCCAGTCACAAAGTCCGCCACCGTCAAAGACTAGCATAGCCTCACTATTCCAGCGTGGACCATTTAGCCGCCCTCCAACCACGATTCCTACGCAACCAACTTGGGCAGGCATCGCAGGGGGAAGAGTAGGGCAATCGCCTCTACCACCATTCGCTATCCCCACTCAGAGACAGGGACCTTCGCCAGGCAGCATACTGATGGATCGGGGTAGATCACGCGAAAGCCCCTCAACTCGACCCGGTAGCGCTGGCACCGCTCAGCCATCGCCACTAGCCTCAGAATTCGTACCAGATGGTGCAAGGACAGAGCAATATCTTACCGATCCAGCTGCAGGCTTCCATTACTCTACACTTTTTCCAGGCTCCAATTCCAGCCTTGCTCCGATCCCCTCCGGGCGTCCCATCGAATACAACCCACAACCTTTCTACGGGCCACCTCCCCTAGGACCCAACACAGCACCACTTCCGTACGACAACAATGTAATACTCACATCTAAGCGCCCCCTCCCCACCGAATTCATCAACTCCAACCAACAGTCCACCTTCTCCTCTCCCCGATCCCAACATCACTCACCCCCTAGCCGCACCTCACCCTACCAACAACCAACCTACGACGCCCCCTACCCGCGCCCCATACCAACAGGCTACTACTCGCAACCAATGTCACGCGACCACTCCCAAGGCCTCTCCCACTCCTCCATCGCCGAAACAGATCCAATCCGCTACCCCTCCGCCCTCTCCCCACAATCAATGCCGACCCTCCCCCCCTCTCCACCCCACGATCGCCCCTTGCGCCGATCCCCCAGAAACGACCACGCAGCCCCCACTACCTCTCCCAACCGCGCCCCCCCACAAACCGACCTTTCCCACACAGGCGGCTGGGCCCATTCCCCCGCCCCCTACGCCGCCGACATCTCCATGTCCCGCTCCTCTTCCGGCCCCGGCGTCGCCGTCCAAGGCCAACCGGGCGGTATCGTGACGTTCGCGCCGAATCCGGGGTTTGTGCAGTTTGGAGAGCATCCGCCTACTGATATCAAGGAGGTGAGGAGGCGGACGGTGGCGCATGAGCGGAGGTTGAGGGAGAGGGAGAGTGAGAGGGGGAGGGAAGAGGTTCCGTATCCGGAGGGTGATAATATGCCGCGGTATTCGGGGAGTGAGGGGATTGGTGGGGAGGGGGTGGGGTTGGGTGTTGATTTTGGGCGTTGAATGTCGAGGGGGTTTTACATCCTTTGTATAGATTTTGCATTTGTGTGGTTTCGTTTCGTTTGGTTTCGTTTGGTTTTTTCTTGTTTTATGTCGGTTAGCGATCATTGCATTTGAGATCTACGCATGGTGAGCGATTCAGCGTTTTCTTTTTTTTGATATCCGAGCACCTGCACTATACACATATACCCGAGTGAAAAGTCATAGCGCTGGTGGGCATGAATTGGAGTTCTGCATTTTTGGCATCTTTGCATCGGGGTTTGAATGGCGCAGCAACCTCTTTTATGTGGAAGAAATTGTTTGAAAAAGTTGGAGAGTTGGGAGTGGGGGGCGCGGGAGATCTGGATTTATGGGTGTATATTTGAATATGTTTATGTATATCAAATCGTTTGTTGAGGCGAGAAGCGGAGTGTTTATTCTTTGTTGGTATTGTATTTAGAAACGAAGGCTTTCATGTTGTAGAGCGTGAAGCGCTTGAGGGTTCTCTATTGTGTTTGGTGTGGTGTAATATGAAGTATCGGATCTTTGATGTTTGAAAGTTCTTACGGAGATTGAGGTTACCATAGTAGATATGAATCTGGAATGAAGTGTTCTGTTTATCTTTTTTGGGAGTTTTTTTTTTGGATGATATTTTGATGATTGTTGATTGATGGTTGATGATGGGATTTGGAGTGGTTGGGATTGGGTGGTGTGATTTGGAGTGGTTGGAATGGGGGAATGGGGTTGGGGTTGGAATTGGAGTTGGGTTGGAATTGGGATTGAAATGGTGTGGATCATTACCGAGTGGTACAATATATCTTGTTCAATCCGAATGTCTTTTTTGCGCCGTATATATATACACATTCTCATTTCCTACCAGGACATCATCTATAGACTGATTACGCCTCGAGTGATATAGTGTATGGAGAGTATAGGATTATATCTATGCTAAGACTGTAGGATGGAAGGGATGGAAGGAAAGGAGGAATGTAGGGCATGGTGTGGAAAAGGGGGTGTAGTTGGTAAGGCTATACTTAATTATTAGGCCAAGTTTTATTTGTTTATATACAAGCCTTCCTCTAAAATCTGAAATCTTAAATCTCCAATTACCAGCCACCATTCCCATCTCCTATCTAATCCACCTAACATGATATCCAAGCCAACGTCCTATCCTAGGACACCCCATAGCAAATCAAACGACAAAAGAGCAACCACCAAAGAAACATCTTATGATTTTCCGAACGAGGGTGAGGGTCATTGTGCATTTACTTTTCTTTATTTCTCTGTTTTGGTTTTGATGAGGGGAGGGCAGGGCGGGGTTGGGATGGGATGGGGGGATGGGGAGGATGGGATGGGTTGAGTAGGATATGGGATGAGATGAAGGATGGGATGGAGTAAATTATGGAGCAATATATGCATGCCTTGAAGCGGAATGCACCACCAGTGTATGCGACGACACACTCATGATGGTTATATGATGGAAAAGATAAGCGAGAGTCTTTGGCCATAAACGGTTTTCTTCTGCGCCTCACAGTGTTAGGATACAGTAGCTCCGAGGGGTGCCCGTGTGTAAAAGACCACCGTGATTGGTAGGAAGGAAGACTAGAGTAGGCGTATTGATGGTTGCGTATTGATATTTAATCAATGGTTGGTTATATGATGGTTATATGATGGTTGAATTTGGCATACGATCGATGAGGAATAGGGATAGGGTTGATGGGTAGGTTGCAGGGATTGTATTGTAAGGTATGTTGTAGGCCATGCATGATCATGATGAAGATCGTGTGAGATGTCTTGGTCGGAAGATCACTAAGAGACTCCACATCCAATGCGTGTAAATATACAAAGCATGAAGATCAAGATCTACTCAACAGCTCTTCCAACTCCATATCCTCTGCCTCTCTCGCCTGCTCATCAAGTGTGGCGTCATGGGTAAGACTCTGTTCATCGTGATATGTCATTGGTTCATCATCGCTCCCTCTCACATCTGCCATGCGGGTCTCGGGTTGCGGTTCACCTTTCGATTGCCGCGGGGGATATCCCACCCGTATATCGATATAGTGCGCGTTGTCTACGGGTTTGAGGTCGGGGTAGGATGGAGGGTGTGGCTGGTATGCGTGGGGTTGTTGGCCCATGATCTGCGGGTCGAGAGGGATGTCGTTGTAGTTCTGCAGGACGTGCATGTTGGCCACGGGGACGGTTGGGGTGTGCGTTCCGGGCGAAGAGGGGGATAGGGATATGTTTCGGTTTGGGGCGGGGGGGTCCAGTTGGTCGAAGTGGACGAGGCGTTCGATCATGCTGTTTGGATCCATGCCTTGGCCGTTGCTGCTGGCTGCTGCGTTTCTCAGCTGCGGAATTGCGCCTCCGTTGCTCGTGCTGTTGTTGTCGCCTATTGGTCGTACGGTGGGGATTTTGGCGGCAGTCTCCTTGCAGTCTGGACAGTTTTTGATGACGAGACTGACGGTTTCTTTGATTCGAACCCAGTGGAATTTCTCGGCGATGGTGGCGGTTGTTTTGTTGATACCACCGTGTTGTAAGGCGTGCACATTTCGTGCTATCTCGTACTGGCGTTGCGGATCACTCACCACCTCTTTGTCTTTCAGCATGAGTCGTTCGCCTTGTCCGCTTTCGTCGGGTAGGAGTTTGTAATGCGTAGCGGCGCTGCGCAGTCTGCTTTTCTCTGCTCGGTCGGCTCCGCTGGGATAGGTGCCGTGCTTGAGGTAGTAGCGTATCTTGTCGAACCGTTCTTCGGACACAAAGTCTTCGCCTTCGGGACCGAGATCGCGGCCGTAGATGATGGCGTCGACGAGATCGTCTGGATGGGAGCGGAGGTTACCGCAGGCTTTTATGCGGCCGATGCGTTTGAAGCCGAGGGCGTCCCAGATGCGGCATGAGGCGACATTTGTTTCGTAGACAAGGTTGAATACCGAATATGTATAACCCTAGAGTTTCCATCAGCATCTACACTCCTTGTCTAGAATCAGGATTCCTCGACAGATGTTCATCCAAAGATAGACAAAGAATGGCTTACTAGTCTTGGAGCCCACTCCAAATATCCTTCCCCCATCAACCTCCCGACTCCCCTATTCCTAGCCGCCTCTGTAACCAGAAATCCCCCATTACAGACATGACTCGACCTCCCAGGATAGTTTGGCTTCACATAAAAACTTCCCAAACAAACCTCCTCCCACTTCTCTCCCCTCGACTCCATCTGCGCCACGTCCTGTACACTGCCCACCTCCCCTAATAACATGATGGCCCCAAAGTTCTGAAACCAATACTTCCCGAACGTGGTGACGGGCATGGATTGAATCATGGGGTAAGTGTCCCCTTTTTCAATTTCAAGATTGAGTTGCGAACAGAGGTAGATTAGCAGGCGGGGTGGCACATCGTTGGAAGTGGAAAAGGGAATTAGGGATGCGATGGTTACGCGGTCGCGGAGGGTCACTTGGCGGGGAATTATGGTCTCTGGTATCTGTGGATTCGATGGGTTGGGATAAGGTGGTCGGCCGGAAGTGCGGTAGATGGCTGGAGCTGTAGGGTCTTCCAGCATGGCCGGCATGATGGCTCTTCAGAAGAGAGAAAACAAAAAAGCTAGGGTTAGGGTTGGCGGAGTGGATTGGGGATAGTGTCAGACCTTGAAAAGTCAGCATGATGAAAAACAGCGGTCGCACAGACGATGTCGAGTAATTGGTAAAGAAATCGTGTTCCTAGCAGAAAACGCGAAGAAATGCTTCAAGAGCACAATGAGAGGAGACGTACTGTTGATATCCGCTCGCGCTTAGGGTTTCCAAAGCGTTATAGCAGACTGGTGGATTCGCATCTGGCACATTCAGTCACGATGATCTGTCCGATCGGTTTGAGAAGAACGATGGAAGTTCTGAAATCTGCACGAGAAGTTTTCAGCTTGCGTTAGTGTCACGCTAGTGGCCTCCATCTATAACTAGATCCGATGGAGACTAGCTCGATCTGCAATATGAAGTGGGTTGGGATGACGAATAAATACCTCCAACAAAGCCCGAGAGGCCGACGCTTACTCAAGTCACGACAAGCTCAAGGAGCTCCAAAATACGATACATAAAGTAAACCGTTCACACAATCACCTTTCCTTTTCCCCAAGAGTTCCAAGTAGAACTTAACATGGCAACCCACGTCAATGGGACCAACGCCAATGGCAAGAGTAATGGCATCAGTCCCAAAAGTAGGCACTCGATCTAATCCACCCAATCATCTCAAGCTTAGATCAACTAATCCTAACATCAACCCACTAACTTCTCCATCCAGTCACATTCTACACCTCGCACGTATGTCCCTGGGCCCACCGCGCAGCCATAACCCTCAAATGCCTCAACCTCCCCTACGAAGAAATCCTCATCGACCTCTCCAAGCCCCGCACCAAAGAATACCTCGACATCAACCCGCGCGGTCTCGTCCCCAGCATCAAAATCTCAAACGGCATCTTAGAGGACGAGATAGTCACCGAGTCCGCCATCGTCTCCACCTTCCTCGCCGACTCCTATCCCGATTCCGATTTCTGGCCCAAGAGCCACGAGTCGCCTACCAGTGCGCTTCGTCGTGCGCGGATATCGTTTTTTGTAGATACGTGGCTCGCAAAGGTGAATTCGATGATGTATCCGATTATGAAAGCGGTCGATGGCGAGGAGAAGGAGAAGCTTGGACGGGATTTGGTGGCTGCGGTGGAGAAGGAGGTTGAGCCGTTGTTGAAGGATGCGGCGCCTTTCTTTGGAGGCAGTAAGGTGATGACGCTTGCTGAGGTGCGTCCGACTTCTTCTTCCCATTTTACCACATACCATCAGCCCAGACCCCACACATACAGCTAATCCAAGAATCGATCAACAGGCACTAATAGCGCCCTTCGTTATCCGGTACCAGGCCTTTAGCCAGCGCGGCCTGATGCCCGCGAGCATGGGCAAAGCATTAAGAGATCTGCCAAATTATGGCAAGTGGAGCGAGGCGGTTTGCGCACAGGAGAGCGTGACGTATGTTTTCGATGGGGCGAGTGTCGCGGAGGGTATGAAGACGAGGATTGACAAGTTGAGGGCAGAGGAAAAGAAGTAGATAGATCAAAGGCTTCGTTCCTGGGATATTAAGCGGGTTGATAACCGGTCCTTTGCTGGTTCCAGCGCTTTGTGCTTTTGTGATCCGTCTTCTGCATCATCATTCATCCCCTCACTCTCTCCCCCAAACCCCAAACGCAAAACCTCAGACCCTATCAACAACACACCAACACCCTCTCCCCAAACCCTCCTAAAGAAAATCAACAACCCCCCTCCAACCCTCCTCCTCCCACAACCTCAACATCAATATCACCACTCCTCACTCCTCTAACTGATCTAAAATAAACCCCTCCATCCAATATCCCGTCATCACACCCTTCAAATAAATACCCAAACCCTCGAACAAAATACCCATAAACATCCCCACAAGGGAAGCGGAGTACAAGATCATTCCTCCAAACTCCATCAGAATAAAGGGACGGGGGATAGCCATATCGCCAGCTCATTCCTTCCTTCGTTTCGAAGCCGGAGTGCAACCGCCAAGGCAGCAAACGTCTCGAGATTGGGTTGGAAGCGTGCATAGCAGACGAATCCATCGATCTGTACTGCTAGATAGCACTTCACTATTCTATCTATCCCACATCAGCTCCTAGCTTAGTACCATACCATATCTCAGCTGCAGCATATAATTCTACCGAAGCTCAAGACTCATAGTCATAGTTTGAGTAAGGTAGCTGTGTAAAAAGTACATACAGCGGAGCTCGAGCTTGGCGCTTCTCCGGTTGAAAGAACTCGATCAATTGGTGTTTTCTTTATCTATATGTGTGGCTATTGTTAATGTTGGACTTTGGCTGTACCGAATATTCGTCTTGATATCAAACATGATTGTTCCTTTCCCAAGAAATTTGTGGTTGTAGGAACGAGCGAGGTGCAGTATGTATCATCATGTAAGGTAAGACTGCTGGGACTTTCGTATACTAGTCCGGAATATGTAGGCTCTAGGATACATAGCGTGTTACTCGAGCTTTCTCTGCACCTAACCTACCAACGTAAACGTAAGGTACCCATCAGATCTCCATACCTCCCCCTCAATCAGCTCATATACAGCACTCCTCTTACTACTAGTCCCTTCAGCACCACCATCCCCCATATCCGTTTCATCAACCGAGAACCCTGGAAAAGGAGTAGCGGATGCTGCTTATAGTATCTCACTTCAGGTACATCATCATCCAAGCCATTCATAGCGTAATATAAGCATCCATACATCCTCTCATTACTATAATGTGGATGTAAGAATCCCTAGAGGGAAAACAACCTACTCATCACCAACAAGATTGCTACTCCAAAAGAAAAAAACGGAACAGTAGGATTCGGACTACATACCCTCCAAACGAAAGACCTTGTGCCATATGATCCCACCTCCAACCACATCTCTCCCAATGCACAAAGCAACCAGAAAAACGTCTGCGAAAACCAATGGGGTGCCGCCCAAAAGCTTTTCCAATCACCTAAAAAGAGCCAACCCAACTTCTCACCTACTCCTATTCACATTCCACAATGCTTCAGTTATTGTAACCTAATACTGTAAATCATACATCATCCGTCCGATCTCCAGAATGAATAGAAATACCCGCCTACAACATACTGAACAAGAAATCATCACCAAATCAATGACCACACTTATGTTGTGTTATACCAAGAGATACACATACTCTACCCAAGGACTAATCAATCCATCCCACCTTCTCAAGCATAATTCCGAAATCAAAAGTCAGATAAGGACAAGGAGAGGAGATGTAGGATAACTGCACAACCCCCAACCACCAATGCCTATAATGACCAAAAGAATACACATTCCCTACCGAAAATCCCAAGTCTAGCTAAGCCCATCATCTCAAGTAAAATTCTATACAGCAGAGCGAAAAGCCTTGATACGTTATTCCAGAGAAATAACACAACACTTCCACACATGAACACGCCTGATTTGCGTGAATTCAAGAAAAAGGGTAGGAAGGAAAAGACAGCAATGAATCAAAACGGCGGATCGGTATGAAATAGAAGTGCCTGCGCGCGACTTCCCAAAAGTTACTCTACGAGTGCTATCATCTAGCAATCAATCCAACATGATATTTCTCCAAACCTCGATATCCTAACACAGCACGCACCGACAATCAAAGAGGATGCAATAAATCACTTTGTCAATTCAACAACTAACATACCTGCTAGAGAAATCTCCCCAACATCCCACGTCCCCCCTGCCGCCCACGTACTATTCAGTACAAGCACGATAACAGCAGAAGGTCCCCCCATTCACACACCATCCCGTGGAGATAAAGATGCCGCGGTAAGCCGCGCTTGGAAGCGACCCGAGTGCATACCTGATACATTGGCGCGGCTGGATCCAAAGAAAGGTACTTTGGAAGACGGCATGCATGATGCATCATGCGTCCCGAATACTTAGACACTAGAAGCCATGCCGTGCCATGCCTGACCCGAAAATAGACGCATCGGAAGATTCGTGTGGGATGGATGGGCAGATCCGTCAACACTGCTTGCTGGTCTATTCGGGACCGGGCTGTCTATTCTAGGTCCTCAGCGAGAGAGATATCATCTCATCTCCGGACCTTAGTTGGACGAAAACCGCCGCGGTGAATACGCACGCGCTCAACACAGCCGTGTCTCAAAGCCGTGACGGTTGAGCCTCCAATAAATAGCATTTCCTGCTCCAAACGCAAACGGGGCGATTTTACGTAACCCAGCCCGAACGAAAAGCAAGCCATATCGCCAGAAATTCTCCCGGCGTTTCACGAGGTGCGAGAAAAATGCCTCAGATCATTCGGAGAATAAGCATGGGGTGTGAGGTTGAAGAATCCCTATACTCAAGCAGGATGAAGGATCGTCTTTCGTACGCATACGGAGTACAAGTCAGATCTCTAAAAGTCGAACCAGTGGGAAATAAGGAGGTTAATGCACGCAAGCCAGTAGCGCCGGACAAGCTTTTCCTCCTACTCCCGAGCCAAGGCCAAGAGGCGCTAAGCCACTCGAACGCCTGACGCCTTAGAACTAGTCGGAATAAGGAAAGCGGCGGAATATGTGAGAACGGGTGGCGATCTCGATCCACTTTGTACCGTCGTATATCGTCAGCGATAGATAACAGTAGTCTTTAGTCGTTGAGGAATAATCTGGGATATAGTTCTGGTTATCTATGGAGCATTATCAGAGTTCGAGGCTCAAACATCGGATTGTTGACGATGAGGCGCACCATATCCTTCACAGGATCTCTCTCTGATACTTTCCTGAAGTATGGATATTGATTATTTTCTATGATGGGGATCTCGAATCGCCAATACTGCCGTGTTCTGGCTTGCCGCTAGACCGGATTCGATCCTTCTCTCCGCAAAGCCAATGGTTCATCTCTTTCCAGTCGCACTATTATTCTCAGGAGATCAAAGAGATCAGATCGATTAAACTGTGGCACCGTCAGAAGTAATCATCAGCTGTGGATGTGTCAGATAGTTGATCGGTCAACTCCTAGTCCTCGCCTCCATACTAAGACCAAGTGGTGCCGAGGTGGTCCATTGCCCGCTAGTACAGCCTGAAGAAGGCTCCTGATCCGAGATAGGTGCATCAGACAAGGTGGCTAGCTGCTGATAACGCGTGGGTGCGCTTCCACGGCGCAGGGACTCCATTGGCTCCGATTGAAGCTGTAGCGATCTCTGGCAGCCCATCCTAAATCCTAGGAAGTCACCCCATCCGTAAGACGCACGTAAGCGATCCTGTCGCGTACTCTTTCTTCCAGAACTTCGTATGGAACGTCTGCCGTGACCTTCTATCTTGGGTGTTGTCTTTAGCACTAGACCCGGCCAGGCTTCCACCAATGGGCGGCTTGTGTATCTGCTGACTTTGGGCGTCCGGTGGGTCCGTCGGTTGCAGTATAATGGGGTCGGCCAGGCGGGGTAAGGGGTAAGGGCAGACGATTAGACGATTAGAGGATCCGCCAAACCTCCTGCCCTTATCTCTGCTCACCTGCACGCCCCCCTTCACTCGTGGCGGGAGTGACATTACGGAGGCCAATCATCTATCCGTATATCAACGAGCGCACCCCTCGACCGAGCCTTTCGCCAAATATCACCCTTCCCAAATCCACCACTTGTTCCAAATAAGGTCTCTGCGCCGCCGCTCACCTTTCCCCCTCAAGTCGCCCTTCTTGGCTCATTTTACATAAAGCGATCGCCTTCCGCCGACGAGTCGTGTGTCGCCTTGCCTTCTTCGACAGACACACCCTCCACCCCACTCATCTTCCTCCCCACACTCCCATCTCCCTCTCCTCACCTTACAGATGGACCCCCTTCGTCATCACGAGAAGGAAAAGGCCATCGACGACGTCACTTACGATAGCAATGGCAGTCGAGATGCCGAATTCGACGGTGCTCCGCCGGCGTCCGGTGGTCTTGCGCGAGAGCTCAAAGGCCGCCACATGCAGATGATAGCGATTGGTAAATACGACAACCACTATACATGAGCCGATCAGTTGGCTTGCGACAGTCTGGCTGATGAGATACTGCAGGTGGTTCAATCGGTGCTGGTCTGTTCGTCGGCTCGGGTGGAGCCTTCAACAATGGTGGTCCAGGTTCGGTCGTAAGTGTTGCGCTCCAATATCCAGCATGGGTACTGCTGACAGCTCTTCAGTTGATCGGCTTCATGATCGTGGGACTCATGCTGTTATTTACCGTGCAAGCTCTGGGAGAACTCGCGGTCCTCTACCCCGTCAACGGCGCTTTCTTCGCTTACGGCTGCCGGTTCATCGATGAAGCCTGGTAAGCTCCGAAGTTTACTCCGTTGCTGCTGTAGGAAAACAGGATGATAATCGTTGGCAGGGGTTTTGCCATGGGGTGGGATTATGCAATCGGCTGGCTCACGGTCCTGCCTTTCGAAATCACCGCGGCCGGTCTGACAATCGACTTCTGGCGGAGCGACATCAACATCGGCGTCTGGATCGCCGTCTTCCTCTTCCTCCTCTGTGTCGTTCAAATCTTCGGCGTTCGCGGATATGGTGAAGTCGAATTCGTTCTGGGAATGATCAAGGTTCTCGGAGTCATCGGGTTCATCATCTTCGGCATCGTCGTCAACTGCGGAGGTGTCAAAACGTCCCATAATCTCGATGGATCGCACCGCGGCTACATCGGAGCTCATTACTGGCACGACCCGGGGGCGTTCAAGAACGGATTCAAAGGCTTCTGTTCCGTCTTCGTGACCGCCGCCTTCGCTTTCGGTGGCACCGAGCTCGTCGGTCTCGCCGCAGCCGAGGCCGCCGACCCCCGCAAGTCGCTTCCCACAGCCACCAAACAGGTGTTCTGGCGTATCACCGGTTTCTATGTCATCTCCCTCTTCATCATCGGCTTGATCCTGCCGTCCAACGACCCGGATCTGCTGGGCGCGTCCGGTTCCAACACCAAGGCCTCCCCCTTTGTGCTCTCCATTCAATTGGCGGGTGTCAAGGGTCTTCCGTCCGTCTTCAATGCCATCATCACCATTTCCGTGCTCAGTGTGGCCAACTCCTGTACCTTTGGTTCCACGCGTACGATGCAAGCCCTGGCCGCCCGTGGTATGGGTCCCAGATTCCTCATGTACATCGATAAAAAGGGTCGGCCGCTATGGTGTATTGCCATCCAGCTGGTGTTCGGACTGTTGGCTTTCGTCAACGAAGCCCATACCGGGTCCACCTTCTTCACCTGGCTCCTGTCGCTGTCCGGTCTATCATACTTTTTCGTCTGGGGCAGCATCTGTCTCTCCCACATCCGATTCCGTGCCGGCTGGAAGGCCCAAGGCCACAGCCTCGACGAGCTGCCGTTCAAGGCCCAGTTCGGCGTGACTGGAAGTTACATTGGTTTTTTCCTGACCTGCATTGCCCTTCTTGCCACGTTCTACGTCTCTTTATTCGTAAGCCTTCCCCGCTGCCCTTCTCTTCACCCACACCTTGCTAACACAACGACAGCCCATCGGCGGCAACCCCACAGGCGGTGCCCAAGCCTTCTTCGAACAATACCTCGCGGCCGTCGTCGTCATCGCCCTCTTCATTTTCTGGAAAGCCATGACGAAATTCAAAGGAGGAATGTTCGTGCGAGCCTCCCAGATGGATCTGTTGACGGGCATGAGGACGTTCGATCTGGACCCGTTGGATGGCGCGGGGGATGGGCGGAGAAAGAGCATGGTGGCGCGGGTGGTGAATCATGTCGTGTAAATTTTTGATTGGTTTTGAGAGCGTGTGTGAGCATTCGTTGGGTTGGATACTTGATCTCGGGCCGTTTTTGCCGGCTCGACTGTTTTGAGTTTTTTTGAGATGGTAGATATGCCGACGGGCCGCTGTGTGTATGATACCTCATTCATGCTTGTGCTTGTGTCAATCATCTCATCTCATCTCATCCCGGCATTGACGTTGAAATTGATGTTCGTTAGAGTATTTATTGAAACGTTAATGAGTAGGGAGGGGTGTGAAAGACCAACTGCGGCACGGGTACGAGAATTAACTTTTTTTCAGCTGGAAGGAAGGAAGGACGTCTTGAGCAAGCGCCAAGCGCCAGGGACCAGCACACCTACCTAAGAGTTTATATAGGCACGATCCTTTGAGGTAGGTACTTTATCTGCCGTTGGGAGAGTTCACACCCGCTCTTCTATGTAGTCCAAACTTACCTTACCCACGTCTGCTTCACGCCCTCACTTCACAACCAACGAATCGACATTAACGTACCTGTTTACGCTACGCTATCAGAACGCTAGGTATACAAAACACGCAAGACCTGGAAATATGTTGTATATCTCCTTGTAGCCAAAGATTGTTTTAGGTGCGAGATTTTCTTGGTGTGTGTGTGTGTGTGTGTGTGTGGTATTTTCTGTTGGTGGGTATGACCTGTTGTTTGTGGAGATGGGAAGGTAGGTTTTGGTTGGTTTTGGTTTTGGTTTTGGGTGTGGGATAATTAGAATACGGTTTTCTGCTTTCTGTCTTCTGGTTTCTGGTTTCTTGTTAGGGAGGGGGTTTCGGAGTTTAGGCTATGTTATTGTTTGGTTTTGAGATGATTGTTGGGATGTGGAAGGTGAGGTGTTGTGAGAGGGGTTGTTGAGAAGGGGGTAGGTTGGTCTTTTTTTGGGGTTGGGTGGGGAAGGGGGGGGAGGATGGGTGGGAGTGAGTGTGGGTGTTGGGTATGCGGGTTGAGTGTGGGTGTAGGTTAAGGGTTTGGAGTTATATAAGCCGGGTATACGAGCTGGGATATGAGCTGGAATGTTAGCTGGGAGCGTGGTGGGTGGAGAGTGGAGTGTAGAGGATAATTTTTCCAAGCAATGGTCGTAGCGTTGGGGATTTTCTTCTAGAGTTGAGATATAAGGTAAGGATGGATAGTTTAGGCAACTTTATTGCTTCACCACTCGATGTGTATGTGTGAGTGTAGCACAACGAGAAACCTAATACTAATCATCCTCGATACACCACCCCAGCTACCTCGCGCCGGCCTTCCAGATTCGTCGTCAGATTTTCGAGAATGGTTCATTCTTCTATTCTATTGAGAGCCACAACACTCTCTTCCTATTCTACCCGATAGAGACCTTTAAGGCCTTGAAGGATATTCGGGCTGGGCTGGGCTTTGGGAGAGATATTGATGATGGTAGTTGATCGAGTTGATGGTTTTCGAGTAGGAGGAAAGATTCGCGTGTGTGTTTTGCTAGACTAGACATGAGGTTTGTATACTGGTTCTTTGTTCAGAGTAATGGAGTATGGATGCAGTATGGATGTGGCCGAGGTGACAAGCGTGATTACTGCTGAGGTTATGGGCGGTTGCTGGAGTCGATGATTGGGTAAGTGTTCAACAGAAAACTCGTTTTTGGTTTTCGCTACTTGGGTAGTGGTAGAGGTAAAATAGGATTATACAGGATGACTTACCATTTGAATCAGGTCGACCGTTTACCGCCTAACGCCAGACTGGCTCGAATGATCTCCTGCCCTTCCACGCTAAGCACAAAAGCGGCAATCGAAATGCCAGCATTGGTCGAGTCCACCATCGACATGGCGAAATAAATCACCCATTTCCATTGAATGATATTGGCATAAGACAATTCAAGGACCATGCCACCGAGAGTGTACACAAGACGTTTCACCTCTGTTGCCCCAGCAGCAATCTAAGCCCCCGCATTGGTGGTGATATAATCGTAAAACGTGGCAAGGACAGTCGCAGCATTCAAGACCGGAACCAGGCTGGTGATGGAATCGAACTCAAGAGATCCAATCGCCGAGTCCTCACTCCGGGAAGAGTAGTCGAAGACCAGCCCTGCGTCGACGAACTCGCACCGGCATTGGCCTCCGGATCTAGCTTGAGACGTTTACCGTCTTACGTCTCATCGTCCTCGTCTACATCCATGTTGGGAACGGTTTTCGATTTCAGGATGGCATGCGTCTGGTTTTCCCATTCCGAACCCTTGGCGTACAAGATGAATCGGAGCTTATCGTTGTCGCCTGCTCGACGATGAACGGTGTTTATGATTGTACATCAGTGCTTTAATTAGAGACTTACCAACGTCCACATACCCGCCCGTTCCTGAGCCAGACCCTTCAACGCTCGCTGTAGCAATGCAATGATGATGAATGGCCAGGCCTCCCGATGCGATCCATATGTATCTCCCGGAATCATACGTATACGCTCCAGAGCTGGCGTTGGGGTTCCGCACCAGCATTGCGCTACATCGCAATGTCGGTGTCAAAAATTACCGTTTGACCACGGAACTCCCTCTTGAGGCAGGGCTGATGATATGTTCGACGGGTGAGGCAACAAAACCTTGTTCTGCCATTGCAATGGTGTGATATCTCGTGGGTGCAACTGCACGATGGGCAATGCGTATAAATGATCTTTTCGATCGGTCTTGCTGATGCCCGTTGTGAGCGGATTGCCTCTGGAATTCCTTATTCCAATCAGAAGCCTCGTACAGGATTTAAAGTCGGGATGGCCGAAGATCATTGTGGTATCACTGTCTTGTAAGGTGTCTTTCGGAGTGCTTCACCAATGATATTATGTGACCAAGTCAGTGGTATCTATAGCACGTAAATCCGCAGTGGGAGCTCAAAATGCCTACGAGCCCGGTCAAGATGCGCTATGGCGAAGGTGCCGGCCGCGGCCGAACGCAGCGCTCGCCTTAGGGTACAGAGGTTGGTGGATAAAGTAGGATTGGCGTGCTCATTTAGTCGTATGATTAGCGAGTTACTGGTTTCCGTTAATCGTCTTTCAGGTTGAAATCAGACGCGTTCAAATTCACGATGCCGGGCAGGGTTGTTAACATCATAGGTCTGATGGATAGTAAGGATCCCGACGACATGATTTCGACTCACTCGTCTATAACAATAACAATGGGACTCGTAAACGTTCTTTCGGAGACGGCTTACGACGTACCGAGCTTTCCTCCATAGTAAGCAATTATGCATCGAGGATACCATGTTCCGTCTGATTGTTCTTGAAGAATAGAACATTGTGCGACCTTTCCCAGTAGTAGGCAAAGATTTATGCGAGACAAATTCCAATGTCCCAATGGTTTCAACATGCGCGAGAGTACCACCTGGTATGTTCTATAGAGCCTTCAAGAAACTGAGCTTGCTCTCTGGGTAGCTCCCTACAGATCATACTGATTAGGCGGCTTTCTGTTAAATGCTCGACTGTGTATTTGGGATGGATCCGGCAGGGAGAGTGGAATGGCAAGGAGAGTCTAAGTGGAATTGGGAATGGTCGTGGTAGTGATGATTTGATGAATGCGAGTGGGGAACGATGAGGAAGAAGAGAGAGCCCTTTGATGTGAGACCGGGAAAAAGGGGAGCAGCGATGATATTGAAAAGGGTGATATTCCAATCTCAAACGTTTGATCATTGCCAGATATCTTATTATACGATCCATCCTCCATCGCTATAAAACTTTCTCTTCTCCCTATCTTTATCCTCAAACCCCCGTCCTTCCTCTCAACCGCACATTGAGATCTCCTCAAATCCGCTGAATCTTAGCCTCCATCCCTCTCTCATCTCGCAGGCGCAGGCGCCACATCGTTGCACTGGTGATAATTCACAGAATATCTCCCATTCCCAGAGGTGCCGGTCCCAGCCGCAACCGCATCACTGTTCGTCAAAACCGCACTGTACATGTAGTTGCCAGTACTCGTCTGGGGAACAGATATGATCATCAGATCTTCCCCTGTAAGCGCGTACGCCAACATGGAGCTGGTGTAAGAGTACCAGACGACTTTGGAATTACTGTCGACTTGTGTGTTGGGGTCGAATTTGCCTCGGACGGCTGGGTCAATATGATGGGGGGTTCCGCGTTGAGGGTTCGCTTCTTGCTCGAGGAAGGCCGCAACATTTGCCCATGCGGCTTGGAGTGCGGCGTTGGAGTAGGTGTTGTTTTCTTGTGCGGTTTGGCATACTACGCCTTCTGGAGGGAATCTGTTTTGTTGGCGGACGGAGAGGATGGCATTTCCGCTGCCTGGGGATGGGAGAGCGGAGATACTGGCTGATAGGTAGGGGAGCAAGAGGAGGGAAGATTTGGGGAATTGCATTCTGAGGCAATGTCTTTCCTGATATGCGAGGATGTGGAAAGTATACGAGGATGCGGGCGACGAAGTGACAGTAGGAAGAGGATAGCTTTACTGGTTTGGAATTGGAAAGGAGTAAAACAGCAGAGCAGTCTTTACTTATAGCTGTGAGGCGACCAATGTACTTTGGGGTCCTGTGATACAATTTGAGACCATTCCAAACAGATATTCTGATAGTGGAATCATCGAACGGGAACGAGAAGTTTGACCAATTCGGCTGAAACGATTTACGCGATTGGTGATCCGTCCTGAAACAAAGTTCGGAATCCTGTTCCCATATATGACAACGCGACCAATGTATTTTGGGGTCTATAGTATAGTTTGAGACTTTCTTAAACAGATATTTTGATACTAGAATGATCGGTTTGGAACGAGAGGTTTGATCTATTCGGCTGAAACGATTTACGCGATTAGCGACCCGTCCTGTGTTGGAAATAAGCCCTTCTGCCAAGACACTAAGCGAGTGGCCACGTCTACAAAGTCTTGTTGTCTCGTAATTTTGTTCCTAGGTGATAAGGAGGAAATTACTTGGCGTCCCCGTTATAGTTATATAATAAGGCCTTAGCTAGTAGTATTACCTATTATATTTATTTAGATTATTTATAGTAGTATATATATATAGATTTAGAGTCTAATTAATATTAATTATTATTATTTCTAGGTATATAAGTTTACTTTTAGAATAGTATATCTAGTATTAATTAACTAATCCCCTTTTCTACTAACTATAGTATAATTAGTAAGTTATAGTCTTTTAAGTATTTAAAGTAAGTCTTCTTCCCTCTAGGAAGGCTATATTATTATAGAAGTTTCTACCTATTTAATATACTAATAATAGCTATATTTTATATCTCTTTTATTTATATACTTTATATAGATATATTAATATTATTCTTATAAGTTAAAAGAACTATTTATATACTTAAGTTAAATTATCTATATTAGTAATATAGAGAAAAATTATTATTATTTATACTATTTTATTATATAGAAAAACTATTCTTAAACCCTAAAAAGGGGTAATCTACTAGTTATCTAAAATTAAGAAAGACTTAGGGATACCCTAAATACCTATAAATTAGGGAGTTATTACTACTATTAAATTATAAGAAGTTATTATCTAGATATTAAATTAATTATTATATAAATTATTCCTATTATTAGCTAATTACTATCTACTTTTCTTAGTACTTAGTAGTATAGATATATATAGCGGAACCCCTCTTCTTAGCCTAATTTACCCCTATTAGAGAAGTATTTAAAGATAATACTCTATTAATAGTAACTATTAAGGGATTATATAATTAAATATATCCCTATATTATTTTATATACTTATTATAAGTTTTAAAAAATAGTTTTTAGTATTAATAATAAAGTCTATTAATTAGTTTTTAAAGTACTTAGAAAGTACTTTCTCTAACTAGAGAAATAAAAAGTCGTAGCTCTTAAAGAGTTACTAGAATTTTAAATAGCTAGCCTAGTATTATTATTATTAGGGTTAGAGGTAGTAATACCTATATTAGCTAATATAATAATAATATTAAGAACGAGGACGCCGTTTAATAGTATAGGTAGTATAATTAGGTAGCTCTATATACTAGAAGAGGAGCTCCCTAGAGACCTTAATATCCTTATATAGCTTAAGAGGTTTAATATAAGGCTTTAAGGGAGGGCTATTAACTAGTCAGCTTATATATTAAAGGTAGCTAAGATCCTTAATAAGGAAGGAATTAATTATAGAAATAAGAAAGATAAGGAGATAGTTATTACCTTACTTAAGGAAGAATTCCCTAGAGAGGTATAAAATATTAGGTTTAATATTAATATAATAGACTAAATTAAGGCGTTTTATTAGTCTTATAATAAGAGCTTAGAGGCTTATTTTAAGTATATAGAATAACTCCTAAAGATAATAGGAGGTAGAAACTAAGTAGAAGAGACGGCCTCTAATATATTAAGCGTACTAGAAAAGTATTAGCTTACTAATATAATCTATAAATAGATCTCTAGCCTTATAAACTAAAACTTATAACTTAGAATATTAGAATATAAATTAGAAATAAATAGATTACTATATAAAGTATTTAAGAAAGCTTAGATATATATAGAAATCCTATTTGCACTTAAGGATTTTATAGTAAAGAACTATTAGTAACGGGAGCTAGAGGAATTTAAAGTATTCTATATAGTAGTAGTAGCGAATAATAGTAATATAATTTAATGTATATATATCTATAATAACTAGGCCTTAATATTAAGATTAAAATAGAATATTATAGGATATAGTATTTCACCCCTAGAATAATAACTACCTAGGTTAATTAATAGTAAACTTAAATATATACTTTAAATAAGATAAAGGTAATTATAATATAGTTAAAGTTCCCCCTAAAGTATATAATAACTTATAGCTAATAGTAGCCCCCTTAAAGTAGATAGTAGTACTACTAGTAGTAGGTACTAAAAATAGCCTTATACTAAATTCTTAGTTTAATCCCTAGTTATTATTAGGGTAGTAACCCCTATAAAATTATAAGACTAGGAACGGATATAGCCTATAAGATTTATATAGAAACCCTAGATAATAAGATAGAAACTAAAGGCCGCTTATAAGGCTAAGAACTAATTTTTTATAAGGTAGTAGGCTAATATAAATAAGGGATATCTACCTAGAGTTTATTCCTAATAAATTATATAATTAAAAGATATTAATAAACTTATAGGTAAATAGCTTAAAGTTATAAGAACCTTAAAAGTATAATAATAAAAAGCTATATCTAAAATATAATAAACTTAGATATACTAGTCTAGAGTATATAAATCCCCCTCTATTAAGGGAGGAATAGTATTAAATTAGGAGGGAATTAGAAGACTACTAAGTAAAGTAAAAGGCTTATAAGGAAATAAAGGAGGTATAAGCTAATTTATTCTATCTCCCTACCTGATATCCTATATAGCGAAATATATAGTAAAGTTATAATATTAATAATAGGTCTTATTAAGAAGTTATAAGGTAGATACTATTACCCTAAAATAATATTATTTTATACCTTATCTTATTAGGAAAAGTACTAGAAGTTCTAGACCTAAGGATTAAGGAACTAGAAGAAGAGGGGAATTCTTAGATACCCTATTATAATTTAATATTTAAAGATATTAAGCTAATAGGTTACTTAGTAAATTTAAATACACTAATACTTAAGTAGTTTAATAATAATACTCTTAGAGTATATAATACCTAGTTAGGCGTAAAGAGAAGAAAGAATAATAAGCTTAAAGAGGAAGGGTTACTACTACTAGTAATTAAGGGGAAAACTTAGAGAAAGAGAACTCCTATTAAAAAGATAGGAGTTAAGAAAGAATTATTAATAGTCTATATTAGTAAAGTAGGAACCTGTATAGAAATTCTAAACTACTAAATACGCTGAAAGCGTATTTAGTAGGTCCTAGGTAGGTTTATTAAACGTTTATATGTAGATAAAGCGGTTATTACATATTTAGTATATTTAAAGAACCTTTAACCTTTATAAATTATCTGGCTAATACTCGCGTATAGGTTACTATACGTACCTAAGCGAGAATATTAGGTAGTAAACCCTTCCTATTAGTTTATCCTATTTTATTTAATTATATAGTTAAATTATTTTATAAAGTATATACTTTATATAACTATTATAGACTTATTATATTTAATATACGTAGTATTAACTTATAATATATAAAGATATCTTAAAATAATCTTACTATATTATAATAATATTATATTCTATTTCTATTTAATTTATTCCTACTTAGCTTACTATTACCTATTACCCTAGAAGGATTTTATACGCGTATACTATCTCTATATTATTAGCCAATAATCTAACCTTCCTTATTAAGTAGATTACCTTCTTTATTAATATTTTTATCTATAGTTATATCCTCCTCTAATACCTCGCGATTACTATCTATTAGATCTATTATAGCTTCTACTAATTTATATATCTTAGGTCGAGTAGTTTTTATATTAGATATAGCCTTTTTAAGTTCTAAGGAGTTATTTATAAGTTTAAGTAATATTATTTTCCTATCTTACCTAATTTAATTAACCCGCGTAATACCCTATATTTTATTCCTTTATAACTACTTAGGGTTAAAGAGAGTAATAAATCTTACTACTATATATATATATATCCTATAAATAGAAGTATATTAGACCTAATAAGGATTTATGAGATATTATTAATACACGAACTCTTCTTACTATCTTTACCTTCCTAGAAGAGTTGAATAATTTTAGTAACCTTATACTTAGTTAGGCCTAAATAGATTAGGGTAATAGGTTTCTTTAATATATCGCGGATTACTTATATACTAATTAGCGCTTTAGTTCTAAGGTAATTATTAATATAAAGTAATAGCCTATTAGGAATATATACCTAATAAATAATAAGGGCTAATATAGGCCCTATTATTAAGATAAAGAACTTTTCTTTATTTCCTTATATACCATTTAAGGTAACCTTTAATACTAGTATCTTTAGGTAATTTAAAACCCTAGTAATCTAATATATTAACCGCTTATAAGGTAAGGCTTATTATTCTAATTTATATAGTTTCCTAGGTATAGTTTTAAGCTATTTATTAATTATTAATTCCTCTAATATAAAAGTTAGCGCCTTAGTCTCTTTTTAGAATAATAATTTAAGGAATAATAATATAATCCTAGCGCGACGCGCGGCTATTAGCTATATTTTTACTTTTATAACTAGTATAATAACCTTCTTACCCTATTTATAGAGTTTAACTTAGTTTAAATATATCTTCCTAACTTCCTTAATTACCCCTTTAAACCCCTAGTCTAGTACATCCTTATATTATTCTAGGTATATTAAGCGGTATTTATAATAGTAGTTAGGTTAGAGGTCTATTAATAGATACCCTAGAAACTTTAAGTTACTAGTATAATATAGCTATAATATTTAGATAATAATAGTTATTATATCCTTATATATATAATACGCCTCCGCCGTTATATTTCTAGCCTTATATTACTTAATAAAGATATTATAAGTCTTACTAAATTTATTAAGCTCTAACTTTATATAATACTATAAGTTTTAGTAATAGTTATTTATCTAAGGGTAGTTTAGTATTATAAGATATAGTGCCTACCCTATATTACTATCTTAAAGCGTACCTATCTAGCCTATTATATATACGGGTAACGCTTTAAATAGAGTTCTAGTAAAAAAGAGCTTCTAAGGTATCTAACCCTTTATAGTTATATTAAGTACCTAAACTCTACTAATTATCCTAGTAGACTTATTAGATTTAATATATACTTTATTAACTATAATACGGCCCTATCCTATTATCTACTATTATTATTAAGCTATAATACTAGGCTTCCTACTTATCTTTAAGACCTTTAAAGTACAATCCGCTAGCTTCTTCTTTACCTATCTATTATATAATACTCTAGTAGTAAAGTAAAGTATATATAACTTATTATTTAAGTTATTAAAGTAGGGGATATCCCTAGAAGGTACTATAGATTAGTAGTCCTCTTTATCTAGTTTTAGTACGTGTACTTTTAATTTAATATTATTATATACGTATTATAAAGTCTACTTATACTTCTAGGCCTTTATATTTAAGAAATACTTTATCTATCCTAACTAATAGGATAGTAAAGCCGGAGGTATAAGTATAAAGGTCGGGCTATAACTTAGCTTTAGCTTTTAGGATATTCTAGCGTCGATATACGTATATTAAATACTAAAGGGGTTATTAGATAGGTATTTAGTAGCAAGTAGCTAAGGGTTCTTTAGTATTCCCTTTAAGAGGTATAGGTTATATCTCCCTTTAGTCCTAGCTTCTTTAACGCTATTAATAACTAATATAAGGGTCCGGTTTAAGATAATTACCCTAATAGCCTTAATAGTCTATAGCCCTTATTAATTAATAGTCTTAAGCGGGGTACCTTAGTTTATTACCTTCCTAAGTCCTATTATATTTATAAGGTATCCGCTATTCTAGAATACCTCTATCTTAAAGTAGATAAATACCCTAAATACCTAAAATAGCTTAAGATCTAATAATAACCTAAATAACTTAATAGTCTCCTTAGGTTAATAATATATATTAGGATTAAAGTAAAATAGATAAGTATAGTCCTCCTACCTCTTATCCTATTAATAAAGCTATTTAGTTATTATAATTAGATAGTTATTAGCTAATTCTATTATTATATCTTCCTCTCCTTCTTCTATAATATCTATTATCTCGCGTAATTCTATGTCCTTAACGTCTAGCTCTATAATAGGACTAATATCTACGCCTTACTTAGTAACTTTTTATTTATATACTACCTAAGTATTATTTAATCCCTACTTTATTATAAATTATAATTCCCGTCTATTTAATACTCTGGCGCTTTCTAATAATTACTAGTTATCTATTATAACTTAGCCTTTAGATATAGATTCCTGCGTTAGATTAATTACTTTATTTAATTTAATAGAATCTAGAGAATTATCCTTCTCTAGTAAGGTACTAGGCTAAGTATAGACTTCGGCCTTTTTAATTAGTTTAATAAATAGTGCTATAATATTAGGAGTATTAACTTTAGCCTTTTTAATTAGTTCGGTAGATATAACTATATTATTAGCCGGAGTATAGGCTTTAGCTTCTTTAGTTAATTTAGTAGATATAACTATAATATTAGCTAGAGTATAGGCTTTAACTAGTTTAGTAGACGTAACTAGTTTATTAGCTAGAGTATAAGCTTTAGCTTCTTTAGTTAGTTTAATAGATATAACTATATTATTAGCCGGAGTATAGGCTTTAACTAGTTTAATAAATATAACTATATTATTAGCTAAAGTATAGGCTTTAACTAGTTTAGTAGATATAATTATATTATTAGTCGGAGTATAAGCTTTAGCTTCTTTAGTTAATTTAATAGATATAACTAGGTTATTAGCCGGAGTATAGGCTTTAACTAGTTTAATAAATATAACTATATTATTAGCTAGAGTATAAGCTTTAGCTAGTTTAATAGACGTAACTAGGTTATTAGCTAGAGTATAAGCTTTAGCTTCTTTAATTAGTTTAGTAGATGTAACTATATTATTAGCTAGAGTATAGGCTTTAACTTCTTTAATTAGTTTAATAAGGGCGATTAGTCCTACGCTATTAATAACCTCCCTTATAACCTTATAAAGTTAGTAATTATTAGTTAATTTAGTTAGAAATTAAGCTCCTTTATACTTAAATTATAGTATTACTTCTAAGGGCTTTAACTCTAGGTCTTTATTATAATACTAAATAAACTAGTCTAAGGTTAAGTATATTAGTAGGCTTCTTATATCTAATAAAGGGTTAGGTAACTAGATAATATCTAATAAAAGAAGCCTAGTGATTTTCCTATTATATATCGCCTTTAAATTAATATCCTTTATATCTTAATTCTACGCGGCCTCTTATTCTATTTACTATTTTAGGGCTAGTAATATAGTTATACTATCTTCTATTATTATATTATCTAAACTTATATCTTAGAGGAGTAATTATTATTATTCTTTATATCCTTCCTTTTCCCTCTTAATTTTTATTTAATCTTATAGTCCTATTATCTAATATTTAAGTAAACCCGTTATACTACCTTAAAGAGTGTACTAAGTTTACCCTCTCTATTTAGACTACCTAGTAGGTATAGTTTATTATACTCGTACTTTTAGCCTAGCTATATAATAAAATCCTACTCCTTTACCTAGGATTCTTTACCTTTAAAGTCTTTAATACCTACTATTCTATACTATTCTTTAATATCCTCTCTTACTAGCTCCTAATCCGCGTCTATTATAGCGGTCTTATTATATACTTTAGTTATATTTATATAAGGAGGGTCCTTTATCTTACTATAAGACTTATTATATTTTATTAATAGTATTATATTATTAAATTTAAATAGGTAATATAGATCTTATCCTTTACTATTAAGGTAATATTTTCTTTAGCTTAATAATAATTATAGCTTATATAGAGGTAGTAATCCTAAACGCGAGTTCTATTTATAATTAGTTAATAATACTTATTATAAATAAGGTTTATTAGTAGAGCCGCGTATCTTTACTTACCTTACTAAGTATAACCTTACTAAGTCTAACCTTACTAGTTTAGATTAATAGCTACCGTACTTAGTATATATAGATAATTATTAATATAATAAATAATTATTTATATATTATTATAAGGAGCTACTACTTAGTATATCCTAAGTCTAATATATAGGAATATTTCCTGTAGTTAACGAAGTATATAAAGGTAATAAGATAAAAACTTATTTAGATATTAAGTAAAGTAGAATATAATATATTACTTTCTACTACTAAATATACCTTAGTAATTACTTAGGCTACTTACCTTAATTTAGATAGGGGTATATATTTCTTTTTAAGTAAATAGCTTATACTAGGTAAAGGTAGGTAATATAATAGTTAGTTTATAAGTCGTACTTACTCCTATAGAAGGGGGCCTAAGAAAAGGATTTAATTTAGTATATAATCTACTAACTTATAATTAAAGTTTATTATATAAAATACTAACTTATAACCTAGTCTTATATAGCCGCGTGCTTATTAGTTTATTAGATTATACTAGGTTTATTTAACCTACTCTACTACTTATAATTAATTTTAATGTCCTCTAGGCCCCTACTACCTATTAGCGGGTACTTTAGCTAGGGTTAAGTTATTAGCGCTAGTAGCTATGTTTTTATTATATCCCTCTCCCTTTACTAGTTTAGTTAGGATTATATTATTAGCCCTAGCTTCGCCCTAGTCCCCTACCTCTTCTTATTTACTTATATTTAAATCCGCTCCTTTATTATCTAACTCTATATTATAGTTATATATACTAAGATTTAGTAATAGTAGTTTAGTATTATACGTAACGTAGTTACCTACTCTAACTAAATATTAAAGTATTTTATATTAGGCTCGCGTGTAAGGCTAATTACCTATTTAAATTCCTATATAGTTTATAATAATCGCTAAGACGTCGCTTATATAAGAGACCCTAGAAAGGAGGTAGGAAGGGAGGGTTATAAAGCCTAGTATATATAATACTATTATATAAAGGATAATTATAGACTTCTTATCTCCTTAATAGCTATTAATAGTTATAAACTCTACGTCGTATAATCTATCCTCTAGTTTTAATATTTATTTAGTAAGGTTAACTTATATAAGGTACCTTATAAGGATAATAATATTCTTACTTTGAATTCCTTATCTAATAAAATATTAATAGAGCTTTATAGTAACTTATAGCTTATATTTATTTTAACTAGATTAGGAGAATCCTATCTTAGTCGCTTTACTATTAGTCTTAATCTATATAAGTATAGTATTCTAATTAAATATATCCTAATATAATTATATGGCTTTATTATAATTAGGGTGGTTTACTAGATCTACTATAGAGATAATAGAACCGTTATACTAGATTTTTAAAATAATATTATTAATAACTAGAACGGTTTAGTATTACTTAGTAAGTTTATATTTAAGGTAGCCTAAGGTTACCTAGCGCTTATATATACTCTTATTTATTAGTTAGGTAAATAGATTACGTTATATATCCTATTTCTAGGGCGGTAGCTACTAATTATTACTAGAAAGATATATACTATTCTCGTATTCTACTAGGGTAATAAAAAGATCCCTATTCTCTACCTTACTAGCTTCCTAAATAATTATATAGTCTCCTTTAAAGGAAGTTTTAATAATTATATAACCCGTATTTATAAGGGTTATAATAAGTATAATAATATTATTCTAAAGAATATCCTTAGATAGTAAATATTTAAAGAATTTAAATACCTTATACTCTTCCTTTATTTTAAAGGGGATATTAAGTAAAGCCTAGAGGAATATCTTATAAAAGTATATATAAAGCCTCTCGCGTCGGGATATATTATTAACTTCACTTAATTTATAATTAATTATCTCTTATACTACCTTTTATAACTTTATAACTACTAGAGTATCTATATTATTCTACTTAGGCCTAACCTCGCGTTTATAGTCTTTATTATTATCTTTAGAGGGTACGGCTTACGTAGATTTATAATCTTAAGTAGTTTTATTCTTATTTAGTACTATTTAAATATTATTATTTTCCGGTCTACTAATATTAATAGTATTAGGGTTTAATATAACGTTAGGGTCTAGTATAGTATTAGGGTTTAGTATAGTATTAGTATTTAGTACTTCGCTAGTATTAGTAATATTCTATATTAGAGTTAGATTAGCGCTTAGCTTAGGCTAATTAATAACGCTTGTAACTTAGAGTAGTAGTATACTAAAACTTATATTATAAAGTTAATATTAGTAATCTAAGATATTATATAAGCGCTTACGAGATTTTTTAATAATATCTATTATAAGTTTATTATATATAGAAATAGGGATTAAAGAGATAGAGTCCTATTATAAGTCGCCGGTATTATAACTTATATTACGCTAGGTATCTACTTAAATAACTACTTATTCTATTATAGGTAAATAAAAGTAGATTATATTCTTATTAGTAATTATAATTCTAGCTTCCTTAAGCTAAGTAAGCTTAGTATTTAATTTTATAATAAAAGAGTCTATTACTCTATTTATAGGGCTTAGTACCTTTACCTTTTTACTAGCTAATATAAGTAGTAATATAATAACTATATTAACTTTTATTTTTCCTATTCCTTATAGTCCCTTAATAAGTCTAAGGTTATTAGGTAAGTATATTAAGTATTCTAATATACCTATCTAGGAATAATCTAGCTTAATACCCTAGGCTATAATCTTCTCCTTATACTTAATTTTATAAAAGAGGTCGCTTATAGTATATATCTAGATATCTTATTTAAGGATAAGTTATTACTATCTAGGGTTATAGACGTACTTTCTATCCCCTTTATATATAGGATTTAGGGTCTTAATAGCTACTAACTAGAACTTATATAGTATATTAGATAGGACTAATCTAATATTAATTATAATTACCTGTTTATAGAAATAGTAGTATTAAATCGTAGCTAATAGTATCTTAGTAGTATTTATTAGATTAAAGACTAACCCTAATTATAAGTTACTCTAGACCCCTTCCTTTATAGGATAATAAAGTATAATAGTATAATTAATAGAACTAGTAAAAGGGAACGGCTCTAGGAGAATATATACTAACTACTCCTCGTTTTTAAATTTAATAAGGAAGGAGTCTTCGGCTAAAAATTAATATTTAAACTTAGAGGGTAATTAGAGAAGGCTTATATAGATATAATTACTCCTAGGTATAACTTTTAAGATATATAATTAATATTCCTAGTTTTAATATTTTATAATATCTTTAATATTATTTTCTTTCTAGTAGATAATTAATATACCTTTTATAATCTAGTACTTATTACTATCTATATATATATAGGATATTAGTATTTAAATAGGTAGATAGTTTATATATAGCATAGTCTAACTCTTTTAGACTTTATATTTCGTATTAGCTAGTCTATTAAACTAGTAAGTATAAGGTAGAAAGGCTTTCTTAAGTATAAATGCCCTTATAATTCTATTATAGGATATAAAAAATAAATTAGGCTCTAAAGTAATAAATAACGCGGTTAGCTTAACTATTATATTATTAGATATATTAAATATCTTAAATAGTTAGTCTTAAACGTATTAGTAATTACTTAGAGTTCTAGCTTCTTAAAAGATTCCTTTAGTATATACCTTTATAAGGTAGAATATTAGGGATAGGAAACCTAACCTACTCTTTTGATAATAGGTAATTATTTCTTAATTATATATTATAATATAGAAGTCTTTAAATACTTTCTTAATATAGTTTCTATTTATATTAACTATTATAAATCCTATATAAGCTGTAGGATATATATAAATAAGTAGCTAGTCTAAGACGTTATATATAGCGTTAAGTTAGATTACCTAAGTATAGAGTAATTCCTCTACGCGAGTATATTCTAGAGTAGGTGTATCTTTACTTACTAAGGCCTTAATTTTAATCTTTACGCTTAATAACTAATTTTTATATTTAATTATAAAGATCCTAGATATTACCTAATTACTATTATCTTTAAAGTAGCTAATAGGGGACTTCTAGCCTAGTAAGAGGAGCTTTACTTTATATATAAGTAACTTTTTAGTTTTTACTATAGCCTTATTACCTACTATATCTTTAGTAGGCTTATAATTACCCTTAGAGTAGTCGTCCTTATAATACTAGCGAGTATTAGGATCTATATAAACCTCGCCGCTAGTTAAACCTAGGTCCTTATCCTATATACAAGTGGTTATAGTATTTCTATAAGAAGGTATCTTAAGTCTAGAGTAAAAGCTTATAAGAATATTAAATGAGGTATATTATATAAGTAAGGGTAAACTTATAAATAAAGTAAGTTTACCCGCCGCTATTTATAACTTAAAACCTAGTTTTATTTTAATATTAGAATGCCTAGAAGCGGATACCCTAAGGCTAAATATTTAAAGTAAGAGCTTTATAATAAGGCTATAGGTCTATTTATTAGTAAGTAATATTATTTTATAGTAAGGAGTATTTATATATATAAACTGTAAATACTTACTTACTACTACTCTAGGCCTTAAAGGTCGAGGAGAAATAATAAGTAATATATTATTAATAAGAGGTTAGTATTATATAGGTTAATTTTAGGTAATATTTATATAACCGCGTTATACGCTAGTTAAGTAAAGTAAAATAATAAGACTATTTATTATTAGTATAACTTATTTTACTAAGGCTTTTATTACTAAGTTCCGAATAATAGTAAGTCTACTTAAGGATATTTTAAAGGTATAGAGGCTATCTTTTATTATTAAGTTTAAGTATTAGTATTAGATAAGCTCTTACTAGGTAAGGGTAGGTAATTAGTAGAAATTATAATATAAAGGATAGATTATTAAGTTTCTATAGGTAGTAATTAATTTATAATCCCTAATATAAGTAAATATAAGATAGATACTAGCTATATTAATGTAGTATTAGGAGTAAAGTATTAATAATATTAAACCGGCGCTTATTTAATCTATTATATTTAAAGGCCTTAAATAGTTTTACTTTTATAATCTTCTATTAGTTAGTCTTTCCTCGTATATATTATAGAATAGGTATAAGTATATAAGTAGAATAACTATATTTACCTAGCTACTATATATTAAGGCTATACTTCTAGAAATATCTAACTAGAATAAGTTTAGTAAACCTTACCCTAATATAACTTAAGCCTAAGTTTAAGCTCTAATAGCGACTACTATATATATAACTAACTAACTTCTACTACTAGGATAATAGATATATAAATCTATTAGGATATCTTAATATATCTAGCTAGTATAATACAGCCTACTAGCGATATCCTAGTAGTATTAGTTCGGCTTCTTATTATCCTAACAGATATCCTTTTATCTAGATATCTAAGAGGCTAGGTAGCTTCCTTAAGGGGTATTTAGATAGTCCTCCCTCTACCTCCTTAAAAGGTAGAGATTAGTTCTTTTATAATTATAAGTTACTAGAGTATTAAGTCTATCTTTATAATACTACCTACTTACTAGTAGTTTATACTATCTATTCTAGCCCTTAGGAACTAGCCTTCTAATCTAGTTCCTAATAGTTCTAATTTCTCTACCTTAAAAGGGGGATAGTCTAGATTATAATAGTATAATAATATAAAGATATTTAATATTAAGGAAGATAAAATTATATTAGAAGTCTATTATAATAAAATTAAGATAATATTAAAATCTAATATAAGAGATATTAAAATATTAAAATAATATACCTAGTAATAGAATTTCTAATAAAACCCTTACTAGCGTAATTATACTTAATAAGTTTATTACTACTATTAAAGTTAAAGAAGAGTAGTTAATAAAGGAAAGAAAGCTTTAAGGTATTTAAGAAAGAGTAGCCTATTATAAGTAGAAGTAGATATAGCTATACTAAATCTATATTAGATTACTAGCGGATTATTAGGAGGGATATAATAAGGGTTAGGATAAGGCCTAATAGAGGATTACTCTCTAAATTAGGGTACTAATATATAAGGTATATTAGACCCTAGGGTAGGATCTATCTTTAGTAGTTTTACCCTAAGTTAGTCTATTAGAGGCTAGTTAGAAGAACCTAGTAGTTAATACCTTAAGAGCTGCTTAAAGCCTAAGGACTTACCCTTTTATAAGGGGAAAAATATATATAAGTATAGGAAATAGTATTATACTATAGATATTATATTCTAATTAATACCTAATAAATTCTTAACTAAGTTTATAAAGGTTACTTAGGCTATATAGTTCTTAGAAGGTAAACCTACTAAGTTATAAGATTATTATAAAAAGTTATTATTAGGGAGAGTAGTTACCTAGGAGTACTTTACTTAGTACTTATTAAACCTTATTAAGGATCTAGTAAACCGCTAGCTTTATAATATATAGTTATACTTAGATATATAATAGAACCCTAACTAGTTAATATAAAGCTTTAATATATATTTAAGTAAGATTAAATTATAAATCCCTCCTTTTTTAGAGGAATATTAGTAGATTAACTTCTTTATAAAGTTACGCCTAGACCTTTAAAAGGCCCTTATAAACTATTAAGACCTCCTTATAACTAAAGAAAGCCTAATTACCCTTACTACTTAGTTAGAGAATAACTAGCGGTATTATATTAGAATAACGGCGGGTAATAGTTATATTACTAAAAAAGGGGATTATTCTAATAGGCGGAATAAAGGCTAGAAGAGGGAAGGAAGTTAAAATAGAGGTATTAAACCTTCTATAAAAGTAGGAAGTATTTAACCCGCTAGTAGTTATAATAAGTTACTAGATACTAAGGAAGGGTTAATATATTTTAATTATAAAAAGAAGGGGTATTATAATAAGGACTATTATAAGCCTAGGATACCTAGGAACCTAAATATAATACCTATTAATATTATTAGAAAAGGGACTATTAAATTAAAAAAAGGAAGCGCGCCTCTATTAAGACCTTAATACTAAGGCGCTTACTTATTAAAAGGGGTTTATTATTAGTTTATAATATTAATATTAATAATTCTATTAATATATAAGGTATATAAGATTATATAAACTTCTTAATAGATATAAGAGCGGAGATTAATATTATTTCTTAAAGCTTTACTAGTTATATAATCTAAAACCCCTAGAGGGCTATTAGCTATTAATTCCTAAATAGATAAATAGTTAATTAATCTATTACTACGGCGTATACTAGGTAGAGTACTATCTTATTAATAGCTAGGGGTAGCTAGGTTAATATACTAGTATATTCTATATAATTAAGAAGAAGGGGTTACTAATTATTCTTAATATACCTACCTTATTAGAAGCTAAGGTATAAGTAGATCTAGGGAGTTAAAAGTAGTAATTTCTACTAGACTCTACTAGCGTATCTATCCTAGAGCCGTAAGTATTTATAGATACCTTTAAAGGTAAATTAATAATTTATACTATTATTTATACTAGGTTATCCTAGGCGGAAACCTAGAGCTTTAATAGTAAAGTACTAGAGCTACCTAAAAGTCTTTATAACTTTTTAGATATCTTTTTAAATAAGGAGGTAGGATAACTACCTCTATTTAAGCCTAGGGACTACGCTATTAGTATAAATAGTTATAAGCCTCCTTATAAGCCTATCTATAATTTATTATAAAGGGAGTTAGAAACTCTACGTATCTACCTAGATAATACTAAGTTAAAGGGTTAAATATAAGAGTCTACTAATCTTATAAGGGCTCCTATTTTATTTATATTAAAGAAGGATAGTAGCTTATAGCTATATATTAACTATTATAAGTTAAATAAGGTAATAGTAAAGAACTATTATCCTCTCCCTTTAATTAATAAAATACTTAATCACTTATAAGGTATAAAGATATTTACTAAGTTAGACCTTAAAGATACTTATTATAGGATTTATATTTATAAGGGTAATAAGTAGAAGATAGCGTTTTATATATAGTATAGCTATTTTAAATATATAGTTATACTATTTAAGTTAATAAATACCCTAGTTATATTCTAAGCCTATATTAATAGAGCTTTAGCGGGCCTAGTAGATATTACTTATATAATATACCTTAATAATATTTTAATTTATTTAAAAGATATCTTAAGTTATAAGTAATATATTTATTAGGTACTTAAGTAATTATAAAAGTTTTAACTTTATATAAATTAGAAGAAATATAAATTCTATATTAATTTAATAGAATTTCTTAGGTTTATTATAAGTACTAATAGTATATTAATAGATAGTTATAAGGTATTTACTATCTAAGACTAGCTAATACTAATTATATATTAGGAAGTCTAAGTATTCTTAGGATTTATAAACTTCTATTAATATTTTATATACTACTAATTATAAATAGTATCCCCCTTAACTAGCCTTTTAAAAGGTAGTAAGGAGGGGAAGAAGTTAAGACTATTTATATAAGGCGCTAGTAAATAGAAGGCGTTTTATAACCTATATTATACCTTTATAATTATACCTATTTTAATATATTTTAATCCTAATAAGAAAATTTAGATTAAAATAGATATATCTAATTTTATTATAACTATTATCTTATCTTAATAGGATAATAATAGGGCTTAGTATCTAGTAGCTTTCTAGTCTTATAAATTAATACCTACTAAGACTAGGTACGAGATATATAATTAAGAGCTATTAATAATTATTAAAGCCTTTAAGTAATAGTAATACTATATAAAAGGTAGTTATTATACTATTAAAGTACTTATAAACTATAATAATCGGCCGGCGACGAGATCTACCTATACGTGGTACCGGCTACGAACCTTCTAGTATCTTAGTACTAGGAGAGCTAAGAGATCTTACGGTATTTTAGAAGTACCGTCTAGGGTTACCTAGTTATTACGGAATTAATACGTAGGTAGAGTATAGTAATAATAAGAATAGGAACGCTAACGCGATAGAAAAATAGAGAAGATAGAAGGAGAACTCTTAGAAGATTATAGTAAAAGATATAATATAATAGAATATATAGATATAGATAAAAAATATATATTATATAAATACCCTTCTACCTCTCCCTAATATAGCCTCTACTTCCCTACGCGTATTATAAACGCGATATACTAGTAATACTAGTAATACTAGTATAAGATAATAGAAATACTACTAATATAGAACCTCTACAGTATTATAGGATATATATAGTACTTCTATACCTATACCTACCATAGGGTCTCTTATAAGGCCACGTCCTTATACTCCAGTTAATTCCGCTCCGCGCGGTCTAGGTAGCCTAAGTCTACCTACCTTAGGGTAGTTATAATATATATAGATAATAATAGTATAATAAAAAGATAGTAATACTATAGAGCTAGCCCTTCCTTCCTCTTAATAATCGAGCGTAAGCTAGATAGTACACCGGGTATATACTACCGCTATTACTACTATACGGCGGTGAGGATACTCTAGTCCCCTTCCTAGGTAGTCCTTATAGTACGGTTATAGGTAGTAGGTACCTAACCTAAAATAGGATATAGGTATTAGACTCCTTACCTAATAGCTTATAAGCGTAATAGGGCCGCTGGTCTAGTTAGCTAATAGTACCTATTATCTTCTATACATATATACCTTAATAGTAGCGGCCGATCTAACCGCGGTAAATATACTAGGTATCCGCTACCTTACTACTATACGGCGGGGGGATACTTAGCTATACCTAGGTAGTCCCTACGGTATAATAGTAGGTAGTAGAGGCCTAACCCGTATAGAGATATATAGATATTAGCCTTCCTACCTAATAGTCTATAAGTACGCTAGGGCCGCTAGCCTCCTTACCTAGTAGTACCTAGCACTAATAGACTAGTAGGTAAGTACTAGTTCTATTACCTCCCTTTACGTATATACCCTCCCCGTTATAAACGTTATAACCGGGACTATAAGGAATTATCTATTATAAGGATTTATCTATTACACTAAATAGATTAGATTAAGAATAGCTAGTAGAGATAGAAAAGAGAAAGGGGCTAGGCCCTAGATAAGGAAAAGAAGTTTTACCTATAGACGAAACTTTAATATAATAGGTAGTAAACCCGACCCCTCTACTACCTCCCTAGTAGTAGGCCTACTAGGGGGGGGAGGGAAGGAGCTATAAATAGTTAAGAGAACCGTAATTATTAGGTGGAGTTCTTATCCCTATAGTAGGGTTTCTCCCTGAATAATATATACGTAATACGTACCCCTAAATAGCCTACCCTTATTAGCTTTTTAGCTAGTATAGGAGTATAATTAATTAATTAATTAACTATAATAATCTTAGAGGATTTATATAAGTAAAGTAGTTAAATAGTTATTAAGCTTAATAGGCTATTTATTTAACTATATATAACTTTAATATTAAATATTAACCTAGTAAGAAGAATCTTATAAACACTCTATTATATAGACCTAACTATAATAATATTAAGATATTATTTAACTAGCTCCTACCTACCTTATAAAATAAGCTAGTAAACTTAGGAAGTATTATCTCTAGCTAAAGGTAGCTAGAAGAAATAACTAAGTATATAAACTTATCTAGCTTAGAAGGGCTTAAGAAACCCTTAACTAAGCCTAAAAACTTAGATAGAAGGGGTATAAAGCTACCTTCCTAGTATTAAAGTAATATAATAACGCTACTACTTAATCCTATTATTAGGGTTATTAGTTATAAATAATATATCTTATAAGTACTAGTAAGAGTAGTTATTAGACTTAAAACGGCTTATAAAGCTAGATTAGAATCCTTAAGAGAACTTATCCTCTTATTATAAAGTAATAATCCTTTTATTATTAAATAGAAAGATAAGGTAAAGTATATAGCTTTTAAGTAAAATACTATTAAATAGCCTTAGAAGGTTAATTTTATAAGATTACTAAGATTTAAAAGAGTACTTTATATACTAGATAATTTAGTATTATATATAAAAATTATTATAAGGTATTATAATAATATCTTAATAGGTTATTTTAAGTTATAAAAAACCTTAGAGTTACTCTAATATAAGTATTATTAGAGTGGAATATTAGTAGATACTAAGTTATATATTTAAACTTATAAAATGTATTAAAGGATAAAGGCTCCTAGATATAAATCTTATAATAATATAATATCCTTATTATAACTTAATAGGCCTTAGGAAGAACTTTCTATAAATTTTATTATAAGCTTACTACTTAATAAATATAGAAATTCTATATATAATTCTATTCTTATAATTATTAATAGGTATATAAAGATAGTCTAATATCTTCTAAAGTACTTATACTACTATTAAATTAGCTAAGATCTTATTTAAAAATATAATATTATATTATAATTTACTAATAGGTATTATATTAAATTAGGGATCCTTATTTATAAGTACCTATTAGTTAGAAGTCTACTATTATATAAAAATAAAGAGATAACTAAGTACTACTTTCTATTTATAAATAGATAGGTAGATTAAATATTAGAATTAAATATTAAAATATTACTTTAAGGTATTTTTAAATAAAGAATAAGATAATTAGGTTATATTACTCCTAATAGCTAAATTCGCGTATTATAATAGTATTTATATTATACTAGGTTATTTACTATTTTATATAATATATAGATATAATCTATATATAGAAGATAAAGTTAGAGATAACTTTCTAAAAGAAGGAGTACTTATAATTAAAGATTATATAAAAAACCTTTTAAAAGTAAGAGCTACGCTAATAAATTAATAGTAGACTATTTAAGTATAAGTTATAAAGTTTTATAGTAAACTTTATATCTTAAAGTCTTATATAATAGGAGAACTAGTAATATTAGTTATAAAGAATTTAAAGTAGAAAAGATTAAATTAAAAGCTATTATATAAGTATATTAGTCCCTTTAAGGTAGTAGATATAATTAAATACTAGGCGTACTACTTAAGTCTCTTAATAGTATAAAGAATCTATCTTATATTTTATATTTCTTTATTAAAACTATATTAGAGCTATCTTAATAAGGGTAAGTAATTATTTATACTTCCTCTAAAACTTATTAATAATAAAGAATATTATAAGGTAGAATAAATCTTAGATAAGATAAGAAGTAAAAGTATTTAATATTATTTAATTAAGTAGTCTAGTTATAAAATAGAATATAATTAATAGATATCTATTAAGGATATAAATATAAAAGACTTATAAAGGGAATATAATAATATATATATAATAAAAAGGTATTATAAATAAAATACTAATATATAACTATTATAATAGAACTATTTAATTATAAAGCTAAGTTATATAAGGTAAGTTATAAGTTATATATATATAATAGAGATTTTAATAAAGAGATATATAAGAAAAGAATTAATTAAGGGGAAAATCCTTATAATCTAAAAGAAGAATCTTTACTTAAAGGTATAATATTAAGGTCTTATAAGGGGAGCGTATTAAGGCGAGCTAGGGCTTATAATAGATAAGCTAGAGGATAAGGTAGTATCCTTAATAGGGGTAGGTAGAGAGGATAGAGTAGGTAGAGAGGGTAGAGTAGGTAAGGGAGCGGGAGTAATAGGAGTATAAGGAGTATAAGGGGCGTAAGGCGCGTAAGAGGCGCGAATCTTATAAGTAGAGGGGGTAGTACTAGTAGAACTACTATTATAAGAAGGGTAGTTAGGGCTAGTAGGAGTAGGGGTAGGTAATATAATAGTAGGGGAGGTAATAGCCTCTTCCTCCTCCTCTTTTATATCCTCTAGGGTCTCCCCTATCTCCCCCTTATTAAAATTATTATTATCCTCCTCCTAATATATAATTAGCTTATATAAAGATAGTATAATACTTTAATAATATACTTACCTCCCTTAACTCCTTATTAACCTCTATTATAATAAGGGTAATTAACCCCTCTTATAAAAGTATTAATATATATTATAAGAAGTATATAATAAAAGAACTTACCTACTATCTTATTATATCTAGAATACCCTTTAAGGTAATAGCTACCTAACTACCTACTTTTATATTAAGGTATAATAATTTCTTAAAGGTTTATAACTTATATAAAAGTATTTTATTATACTCCCCTAAGTAAATTACTACCTCTACCTTAATTTTAAAGGTAGTAACTTATATTATAAAAGTAGTATAATAGGGTAACTTTCTACCCTAGAGAGTAATAATAGGGTTATAAGTAAGGAGGCTAGATAAATAGGCGCGGAAGGTAAGGGGGACTTATAACCTATTAATATATTATATATAAATTATATTAAAATCCTATTATTATAAATTAATTTATAAGGCTTATAAAGGTAGTAGTACCTCTTATAAGCCCTATTAATCTCTTAGTTATATAGTAACCTAGGACTTAAACCTAGATACTTAGTATACTAAAGATAATAGGGTTATAAGAGGGCTACTACCCTAGTAGTATAATAGGATAGCGCGGCGTAGTAAGAGGGTTTAACTATCTATTATAAGAATTAGCTAATAGGAATACCTTTAAGTATAATAAGTATAAGAATAATTTAAAAGAAGTATAATATAATAGGATATTAATAAGGTCTTTAAATAACTAATATAATAAATTTATATAAGAAGGTAATTTATAAATAATATACTTATAATATATTTAAAGATAATTAAAGTCTATTATAAGGTAATAATATATATAAAGTAGTAAAGAATAACTAGTAGAGACTTACCTTAATTATTATTATAGTTATTAACTATTTAATATATAGTACTATATTAGTAATTAATCCTTTATATTATACTTATACTTTAATAGTAGTTATCTTATAAAATATTAATAGTATTAATATTAAACGCGTTAGCTCCTATTATTAATATATTAATATATAACTTAAAGTAACTTATAATAAGTTAATATTAATAGTAATAGTTATAAAAGGAGTTAGAAGTAAATAAAATATAACTTTATTATATATTATATTATATATATTAACTACGCGATTTAATAGCGTAATATTATTACCTAACTTTTATATTATTATTTATATTACACGTTTATAAAGTAATATAATAGTAAACTTAATTAATAATTATATTCTACTATTAATTAATTAATTAATTAATTATACTCCTATACTAGCTAAAGCTAATAAGGGTAGACTTTTCAGGGGGTACGCCTAACGTACCTGTCGTTCGGGGAGAAACCTAGCTAAGGGATAAAAACTCTACCTACTATCCGCAGGCCATACTATTATTCGGCTCCTTCCCTCCCCCCCTTAATAGGCCTGCTATCGGGGCGGTATATTAAGGGGTCGGGTCTACCGTTTATAACACTAAGGTTTTATTAACTATATTCTCTTCTCTTTAGTTAGGGCGGAGCCCTTCCTCTCTATTAGTTCTCGCTAATATCTCTTTTACTAGTATAAACTAGTAGAGGGCGCCTGACCTAGTTAACCACCTCGCCGCCGCCCTTATCCCTATCGGTAATAAGAGAATAGTACTATAGTCTTCCGACCTAGCCTCTAGTAATATCTAACTCCTACTAGTATAATAGTTAAGATAGAATAGTAGGACGTATTTACCAGTCTACCTCGCCGCCCCGCACGGGTAGCTAGGACTTAGGATCCTAGGAACCTTCCTGATAAATAAGAAGTAGTTAAACCTAATCTTGTCCGTGCGTAACTGGACCGCTATAGAGCTCTCCGGCTTCTTTAGGCCCTTATAGAGGTCCTATCTCCCCCCTACTAGGTCGCCCTTCTGTGCTAGGCTCGTGTTTCGGCCCTCTAATCCCCGCTGGTAGTGGCGCCACCGGCCCTACTACCGGCCTTCCTACTAGGTTAGTATCCTTTTCTATAGCGTCAGGTTATCGAGTACCCCGTTTAGCGACCGCTTCGCCTAAGACTCCTTCTTAGCTGACGGGGGTAGCGGAGGGCGCAGCCTCCTACCCCTTTTTAGTTATAACCGAGACTTGATCTTCGCGTTCTATCTTAGGACTGTCTTATATATCCCTCGGAGGATCTTACTCCGTAGTAGGGCCTTGTCAAGGAAGTCTCTTACCGACGAGATTCCCGCCTCTACTTCGAGGACCGGAATTAGGGTAGCCTTATACGCCCCTAGTACTTTACGTAGTCCTTTATTCTAGATCGTCGTCAGGGTCTTCACGTGCTTCCCTACTACCCTAGGGGTATTCTTTAGGCTATACTATATTGGCGCCGCGAACGTCATCGTAGGCCTTACTACTACCGCGTATATAAGCCTACTAACCGGTAGAATCGCGCCCTATATAGAGCCGGCGACGTAGTAGAGCGCCTGAATCTAGTTATCTATCTTAGCTTGTACCTTCCTTAGGTGTACGTTCTAATTTAGCTTACTATCGAGTATAAGTCCTAGGACCCTAATCGACGTCTTTAGTTTAACTTTAATTCCCTCGAGCTTAATTATTACGTCTATCTTTATACCCTTCGTTCTACGGGTTATATAAACGAGCTCGTACTTCTTCGGTGTAAACGAGGCTTTATAGGTCTTCGCCTACCGTAGGCATACCTCGTAGGCTTTATCTAGAACCTCGTAGTTCCGTTTAGTGCTCCTGCTATAGGCTAGTAGATAGACGTTATCTATAAATCCGCCGACTTGAATTAGTAGCTTTAGCTTTTTACCCTCCTCGATTAGGGGAGTATTAAAAAACAGGAATAATATCGGAGAGATAGGTGAACCTTAGGGGATCCCTATCTCTACTAACTCCATCTAACTCGTCCTCCTACCGAGGGTAATTAAAGTCGCCCTCTCCGTAAGGAAGCTTGCCGTCTAGCGTACTATCCTCTTAGGGACTCTCTTCATCTTTATCGTGTGGAGTAGCCTGGAATAGGAGACGTGATTGAAGGCTCCGGCGATATCTAGGGAGAGGAGGCTCGCTACGTTCCTCTTCCCTATTCCCTATACTATATAGACTGCGTTAGTAATCGTTTCTAGCGCGGTTTCCACTAATCTCCCTTGCCTTATACCTATCTATTCTTCTGGAAGGAGGTTATTAGCCTCCGCGTAATCTCTAAGCCTAGCCGCTATTACCGTCTCGAATATCTTTCCTAAGGTATCTAAGAGGGCGATCGGCCTATAGGACTTAGGGTCGGCGTAGTTCTCCTTCTACGGTTTCTTTAAGATTACTATATATTCTACTATTAATATAAATTATAACTATAAAGGCTTTTATATATTAGTAGTATATAATATTAGTAGCGTATTACTATTACTATATTATTATTATCCTTAGAACTCTTTCCCTTACTTTCCCTACTAGGGTTTTAAAGGTTTTTAATAAGTCCTATTATAGATAGTAATAGTTAGTATTTAGGGATAAATACCCTTAAAGGGGAGGTAATTATTAGGATATCTTAATATATCTAGCTAGTATAATATAGCCTACTAGTAATATCCTAATAGTATTAGTTTAGCTTCTTATTATCCTAATAGATATCCTTTTATCTAGATATCTAAGAGGCTAGGTAGCTTCCTTAAGGGGTATTTAGATAGTCCTCCCTCTACCTCCTTAGAAGGTAGAGATTAGTTCTTTTATAACTATAAAGTTACTAGAGTATTAAGTCTACCTTTATAATATTACCTACTCGCTAGTAGTTTATACTATCTATTCTAGCCCTTAGGAACTAGCCTTCTAGTCTAGTTCCTAATAAAATCTCTTTTAAAGTTTACTATTTATATTACTATTATTAGAGGCTTTTAAGTTTTCTAGGGGTCTATAATAAGTATAATAGTAGTAGGTCTAGTAAGAGATAGATAATAACGACTACTTAAGTATATTATATAGTTAATTAATAAAAGAACGCGCTTTATAATAATAGAACTACTAAAGTATTTAACTTACTACTAGTTATAATATATTTCTAGAAATTAGGAAGTATAACCTAGCGCTTATATTCTACCGCGCGCTTCTAAAAGATACCCGCTCCCTAACTAAAAATTATACTACGCTAATATATCTACTATATAATAACTATAATAGTATGAAATACTATACTTATATAAAGTACTAAACCTACTTAAGTAGATATAAGGCTATAGATTTATTAGTATATCTATCCTATTATAGCCCTATTTACGTAGTAGACTTAAGACTTAATAGTTATACTTATTATAAAGCGACTTACTACTAATATTAATAGACTTCTTATCTTCCTTAATATTATACTTAAAAATTCCTACTATTATATAATTATAAAGTAAGCCTTAAAGGTTAAACCGCTTACTAAGAATATAAGTAAGGCTAATATAAAGCGTTAGGATACTAGTACGCGGATAAAAGGTAATAAAGAAGAGCTAGCGACGCTCTTAGATATTAAAGATAAAATACTTAGCCCTTCTACTACCTATTATATACTATTACTTAGCTAGATTACTTTTATAAATATATACCTCCTACTTATATTAATACTATTATATATACTATCCTTAACTTAAAGTATATAAATTCGCTATTATCTATTCTAGGTTAAGGAGTAAAGGAGCTTATTTAAGCTATCTAAGTATTATATTACCTAGGTATAGAAGATTTAGATTTACTATTCTTAAAGATAGTTATAATTAGTAATTGAAGTATAAGGAAGAGTTCTCCTATTAAGGGAATAAGTAAAATTAAAGTTCCGCGAAGTACGGGTATATATACTTAGTACCTACTAGAGATTAATCTAATAGAGGATATTAATCTAAAAGGTTAATAGAGCTATAAAGTCTTCCTTTATAATAAGTATATCTATTAAAGTAGCTTAAAAGAGCGTATAATAAACGCTTAGCCTTTAGGTCCTTAAGCGGACTTAGATAGTAAGGATTATCCTTTTATATTTTTACCTTAGAGGATAATATAGTAGATACCCTAGAGCGTACTTAACTAGTAATACTTAATCTAAGTAGCTCTTATAAAAAGTATAAGCTAGGAAACCCTCTATTAGACTATATATACTAGGTTTAATTCTTCCCTAATATTATCTATCTTAATATCTCTAGTCCTAGCCTCCTAAACTTATCCTTCTTTAATCTACTAGGTATTATTAATATATCTAAAGTCTTAAATAAAGCCTATCTTATAGATCTTATCTAAAACCTAGTTAAGGAGTATATTAAAGCTCTAGATTATATTAATCTTCTTATACTTATTATAACCTATAATATAACTAATTCTAGCGCCTTTAATTTAATCTAAGAAATAAAGGTAGAACCTAGGATTATAAGCTACTTAATTAAACCTAATTAGATAGTAAGAGAGGATATACTTAATTAATTAATAGGTTATAATAGGTAAGAGTTTATAAAATAGAGAATAATAAATTTCTTTATTAGGGGCTAATATAAAATCTTCTAGGCTTAAAGCGCTAAGATATACTTAAGTTATAAGTCTAAACTAATATTAGTCTATACTAACTATAATATATATAGTCTCGAGGTTTTATAAGAAGGATTAGAAAGTAATTCTTAAATAATAAGTATCTTTAGTTTTATAAATAGTAGAGGTTCCTCGCTGTAGTACCTTACTATTAATAGTTAGTTTTTAGCGCCCCTTTAAACTTTTAAAGGTTTCTCTATTATAGATATTAAGTAGTAGTAATATATATATAAGTAATAGATAAGTAATAGGTAAGTAATAGGTAAGTAATAGTAATAGCGATAGTAATAGTAATAGTAATAGGGATAGGTAAGTAATAGCGAATTCTACTACTAAAAAAGAGGCGGCTTACAAGAGGAATAAGCGGGGTCTATCTAATATTTAGTTATAAGATTAGTCTAGCGAGTAGTAAGTATAACCTCTCTATTTAGCTCTATTCTACTAAAGCTACGCGTTTATTAACCCCTTATAATAAAATTATTAGATATCGCCGGCTTAAACTACCTACCTATAGAAGTTAGTCTAGATTAGGAAGTTTAGAATAGTAAAATATACTATTAAGCTATCTACCCTTATAATTATTAATTACGTCGCTATTTTAAGATATATACTTTAAATTCTACTATATATAACTTTCTATAAATATAAACTATTTATTAATTACTAAGACTACTTACTATCTACTTTTTAAGTTAATTACCTAGTCTACTATCTAAATATCTACTAGATAGTAAGCTTTATATCTCTATCCTCTACGCTCTAGGTAATAATAAGATATCTAGTAATTTTATAGGTAAGTATTAGTCCTTAGCTTAACGCGCTAAGTCCGTCCTTATTAATATTATCTTACTAGGGGGTTTTAGACTTTTTTATAATAGGGGAAAGAATAAAGGGGAGGGATAATAAAGAATAGGAAGATAAGAAAGGGATAGAATAAATAGGAGGCGTAGAAGGATTAGGAGGAACGGAAATAATAGAAGGAATAGAAGGGATAGAAGATATTAATAAATAAGGGTTTATATAATAAAATAATAGGATTATATTATTATAAAGTATATATACTAATTTTAGTACTAGATAAATAGAAAGTAGCTTTATAAGAGAAGATAGCTAGGATTATACTATTAACTCTTATACCCTAGCGTAAAATACTATTAATACTATTATAAGTACCTAATCTTTATAACTATTAGGTAGAATAAATTATAGTATTATATAGAATATAAATATTCTCTAGTTCTCTATCTATATACTTATAAAATAGGATTTAAGTAACTAATAATAGTAATATAAATATCTACTACTATCTAGTATAAGTATCTAGGACTTAGCGCGGGCTTAGATATATAGTTAATATATTAATAATATATATAGATATTATAAGATAATAATTAAATTATAATAACTATTATACTAACGCGATTAATAATATTTATCCCTATATCTTATATACCTCTATCTCTAAGTTTTATAAAATAATATTATAATAAGAGGAAATTATCTTCCTAATAGTAACGTGATATATATAAAAGAATAGTACTTTAAATTATATAAAAGGAACGCTAGCTCTACTATTAAGTACTTATCCTACTATAATTAATCTAGGTATATAAGTTTAATTCCTATTTAATTCTAAATTTTACTATATAAGAGAATAATATTATATAAGGTACTTAGCTCTAGAGTAGTATATATATATCCTATGTATATACCTACGCTAATAATAATTATAAAAATATCTAATTTATATATAAATATATTAAATTAAATATATATAATATAGAGGCCTAGTTATCTACTAATATAATACTAGGATAGGAGTTTCTCTTACTTATTTTTAATATTTTAAAGCCTTAATATCTACTTATATAAGTAATTAGGAGTTTAGGAGTAATAAATTTAAAAGGGATATTAAATAGTAGATATTAATAGTAACCTATTATAAGAGTAATATTTAACTAATTTAAGAACTAAACCCCTTTATTATTATAAGAATACTATTATATCCTCCTTATAAAATCTTAAAAGTATAGATATTATAATTAGTAGGTACTAAGGTTAATCCTTTTAAAGAAGTTTAGTATTTCTTTTTAGGAATAGAATAGTTTAAACTCTCTACTACTTAATAATATTAAATATTCCTCGCCTATAAATATAGATATAAGCGTAATACTATATAGTATTATATTAAGTCTCTACCTATAACTTATTAATATATTCTATATTATTACCCCCTTATAATAGTATTATAAGTGGAGGTAATATTAATACTTTTATTAAGTAATTTTTCTTTCCTACTAGGTATTTTATAGGCCTTAACCTTATTATCTTTCTAAATTAATAGGTAGTTATAAAGGCGTAGCTACGCCTACCTTTATAGCTTAATTTTATAAAGTAATATCTTTACTATCTAGCTTATAATAGCGACTATAAATTATAAGATACTAGCTAGTAGGATTTAGATAGTAAGGTTATAAGTATTTCTAAGCCTTAATAAGTAGTAGCTCTTCCTATTCCTTTATATTAATAACTAGCGTACCCTTAAAGAAAGTCTCCCCTATATTAATAATAGGTATTTTACCCTTAAAAGAAGCTCGCTTAGTAATTTTATTAGGGGCCGTCGCCTTTAAGGCTATATTCCTAGTAGGATTTTTATAATAAGTAGGCCTCTTTCTACCTATCTTTAAAGTAGACTTTAGGGTAGGCCCTAGGGGGGGTAAGAGGTTCTTTTATATTAGTAGGGTATTATTAGGGAGGGAATTTAATATTTAAGTACTAACTCTATATATATATACTCTTAAGTTAGCTCTAGGCGTACTAATTTATAGCCTTATAATTACCTATTTAAGCTAGGTATAAGATAGGAATATAGTCTCTTAGAGTAATATAGGTTTTATATCTACTTAGGGCGGTTTTTTACTAGGGGAGCAGGTAACTTTTATATAAGTAGTTCTAATCTTATATAGAAGCTAACCTATTAAGGCTTAATACTTAGATTATCCTACTTTATAAAGGCTAGTATATCTAACTAAATTAAATATACTTAATATAATTTATAATCTAATTATATACTAGCGTTTAATAAACGCTTTTAATATTTATTAAACCCTATTATACTTAACCTTTATCCCTTAAGTAGATAGTTATAGATAGTAAGCTTAAAATAGGATATTTATCTAGATCTCCCTACTAATATAATATATATTAGAGCTAAATTATAATAAGTTTACTTAATAAACGGAGGTAATAGGACTACGTATATATAATTATTATAAGGAAGGGTTTAAGAATAGTAGCGGATTTAATAGATATATCCCGTATTATAAGGTTTTAGTTTATAACTACTTATAGAAAATTCTATAAAGCTTACCCTTACCCCCTCCCTCCTTCTAATAATAGTAACTATTATAACTAGTTATAAAGAGTTAGAAGGATATTAAGGATATAGATATTAATATTATAGTAGAAATTTTTAAGACTTACTCGCTTCTATTCTAAGAGATATTAACTTGAATACGGGGACCTTACTATATACCCCGCCTAATATTAATATTACTAGAAGCGGGGAGGAAGGGGAGTTAATATATCTATTACCTAACCTTACGCGTTTAAGCTAGTAGTTAATATCCTTATATATTTAAGTTAAGATAATTATAAAGGCTACTAGTTATTATATAAGTATAGGTTATAAGCTTATAAAAGTAGACGAAGATCTTATAAGGCTTAATAAAGATTTAGACTATACTAATAAAGATAGAGGAGAGTATTACCTATTCTTAAGTATATATAACTATACGTTTATATAATAGGTATATAAAGAGAAAGTAATAAAAGGTAGTCTTAATAGGTTTTTTTATAATACTTAACTTAAATATATATATAACCTCTTAAGTTATAAGAATACTAATATTATAATAGAGTTATAAGATAAGATTATATTAGGTATTAATAGGGATAAATAGAATAAATAAACCTTTAAGGTTATATCTAATATTAATAGTATAGAACTAAGAGAATATAATATTATCTATTAAGATATTATTAAGACCCTTAGATTCCTATTAGACTATTACTTATTTAAGGAGGATATAATATTTAAAGTTATACGCTAGTTTAATAGTAATAAAAGGCGTATATATACTAAGATATATACCGGCGACTAGTAGTAGGAGATATAAGAGAAGCTTCCTATTAAAGCTATTATAGTACTACTATTAATTTCCTTAGATAAAATAGTACTTATATAATATAAGGGTAATCTAGTTATATAACTAGTCTACCTTATTATAAGAAATCTAAAGGTATAAGTATACTAAGCTTAAAAGCGACTAGGTTTAATACTCGTAGTATTTCTACCTATTATACCTAATAATAGTAATTATATTAAATCTAATATATAGTATAAGTCTATATTAATTATCTTTAAATATAAGTATATAAGTAGTATATCTAGTATAAGCTTATAATATTAATACCTTCTTAATAATTTAAGACGCCGCGGTTATAAGTCTTAAGATTTTATATATAGATTAGATAATATAATACTACTACCTAGTTATTATAAGCTTTATAATAGATTATAAAGAATAAGTATTAATTACTAATATTAAGAAGGGCTAATAGTATATAATCTATATAGTACTATTAAATTAATAATAGAACCTTAGCGCTAATTAGCCCCCTTAAACCTACTCCTCTACCTATTCCTAAATCTAGCGCTAGAAGGCTAAGGATATACTAGAAAATAATAATATATAAGTATATCTAATATAAAACTTCGCCTAGTTATATATAATAGTAGATATATATATAGAAATACTTATTAATATATTATACTAACTCTTAAAGGGCGCGGTTAACTATTTACTTAAATAGGTTAATCTTACTATTAAGGGTAGTATACCTAGTACTAGGAAAATAAAGGGATTTAAAGGGATATTAAAGGAGGTATTAGAGAAGGTATAATTAAATAAAAGATTCTATAATATTCCTCCCTTTTATAACCTAAATTTTTTTAAGTATTATAATACCGTTATATAGTAGATAGGTAAGGACTAACGAGCTATTATATAATAACTTATACTAGTAATTACTCCGCTATTTATAAATTTACGTAGTTTAGAAATTAAATATACCTAGGTACTAGTAGACTTTATCCTAATTACTTAATACTAGTTATATAATAATAAAATACTAGAATATCTTAAAGGCGCGCTATATTAATTTAATAAATTTAAGACCTATTTTAGCTAGTATAAGCTAGTTAATAAGGTAAACTTAGGTAGCTATTTTAATATATTAAAGCTCTACGTAATAATATATTACGCGGAGTAGATTTAGTAGTTTAGTACTACGGATAATTATAATAGTAAATATAAAGAGGTAGTATATTACTATCTAGTTAAGGCTTTCTTTAATTTAACTAATAAGTAAGAAAACTTTTAAGAATAACTTATACGCCACGCTACCCGCTACCTATAAATACTAGTTATAAAGGACGACCTATTTTAATCTATAATAAGGCTATCTACCTTAAGAAGGGTAGACCTTATAATTAAGGTGCTAATACTTAATTATAAAGTTAAATTATCGCGTTTTTAGTACGAACCTAATAAGTAGTAAATATAAATAGTTTTAACTACTAGACTAGATAATAGGGTCTAGTATATACCGTTTATAGTATAATAGTATCTATAAGTAGAGGGCCTTATTAAGATACTAGCCGTCTTTATATACTAATATTAAGAAGAGATAGATAGGAGGACTATAATTAATAAAAATATAGATAGAAGGGAATATAATCCTAAGTAGGTAGACGTATACTTTATCTACCTATATCTATTAATAAGATATTAGAAACTAGATAGGAAAGATTTAGAAGATATAAAGAATCTTATTATTAATAATATAATATATATAATAAACTAGTAGAATTAAAGAAAGTAGAGACGCGACTACGTCCTAATATAGGAATTAAGGCCTTAGGCTTATATAATATTACTTTATAGTTAAAGGCCTACTAAGCTTTAACTTCTTATAATAGTATTAGATATAAGGTATCTAACTATTAAGGGTTAACTATTAAAGTATAGTAGAGCCCTTATAAATTTCCTAAGAATTTATAAAGGGGGGGCTTTATATAAGATCTATAGAATAGTAGAAGTAGAGTTATAACTAATTAGTATAACTACTAATCTAAGGATACTTAAAGCGCGTCGACTTATCCCTTTAATAGGAATTATAAGGAGTATATATATTATATTAGTATATATAAGAAAGGGTATAGGAAATAATAATATAACTTATATTAATAATTATACTAACTAGGACTTATATAATATAATATATAATAAGAACTCCCTTTAATAGACTAGATAAGTAATAAAATAGAAGGCTATTCTCTTTAAGCTAATAAAAGATAGTAAATTATTTACTAGATAGATAAAACTATAATCTAAGTATTTTTCTTTTCTTAACTACTAGATATAAGAAGGCTTAATATATAATACTATAATTATAATATAATAATATCCTACCTTTTATTCTTCTTTATTAAGGATATAGAATATAGTATTCTATATTATAATACTAGAGTAGCCCTAGCTATAAAGTAATATAATAGATACTTTAAATATTATAATAGGGAAGTAGTATAATAATACTTAAATAATATTATATTTAGTATTTATATTTATAGTCTACCTAGAGGTAGGGATAAAATATAAGTAATAGACTTTCCGTAGTATATATATTACCGCGTATACTACGTAGGTTTACTAATAAATAATACTATAATATTAATATATATATAATGATTTATTAAGCTTATAAAAGTTAGCTATCTAGATTAGACTTAATAGGAATAAACCCTAGAGATTTTAATAATATAGGATAGTCTACTAAGATTATAAAGGATATACTAGAAATTAATAAAACTACTTATATACTTCTTCTTACCTAATTATAAAAGTAATTAGAATCTATAAGACTACTAGTTTAAAGATTAAATATAAAGAAGGTAAGAGACTACTTATAATCTAGGTTTACTAATATATATAAAGAGTTTACCTATATATTTAATAGTATCCCTAAATAATAGAAGGATTAATATCTCCTCTTTCTTACCTAATAAAATAATAATAATTAGAGGAGATAAATAAGGGCTAAATAACGCCGTAGGGATTAATTAATTAATTAATTAATTATACTCCTATGCTAGCTAAAAAGCTAATAAGGGTAGGCTATTTAGGGGTATATATTACGTATATATTATTCGGGGAGAAACCCTACTATAAGGATAAAAACTCTACCTAATAATTACGGTTCTCTTAACCATTTATAACTCCTTCCCTCCCCCCCCTAATAGGCCTACTACTAGGGAGGTAGTAGAGGGGTTAGGTTTACTACCTATTACACTAAAGTTTTATTTATAGGTAAAACTTCTTTTCCTTATCTAAGGCCTAGCCCCTTTCTCTTTTCTATCTCTATTAGCTATTCTTAATCTAATCTATTTAGTGTAATAGATAAATCCTTATAACGGATAATTCCTTATAGTCCTAGTTATAATATCCGTAACGGGGAGGGTATATATATAAAGGGAGGTAATAGAACTAGTACTTACCTACTAGTCTATTAGTACTAGGTACTACTAGGTAAGGAGGCTAGCGGCCCTAGCGTACTTATAGACTATTAGGTAGGAAGGCTAATATCCACGTATCTCTATACGGGTTAGGCCTCTACTACCTACTACTATATTATAGGGACTACCTAGGTACGGCTAAGTATCCCCCCGCCGTATAGTAGTAAGGTAGCGGACACCTAGTATATTTACTACGGTTATATCGGCCGCTACTATTAAGGTATATACGTATAAAAGATAATAGGCACTATTAGCTAACTAGACTAGCGGCCCTATCGCGCTTATAAGCTATTAAGTAAGGAGTCTAATACTTATATCCTATTTCGGGTTAGATACCTACTACTTATAGCCGTACCGTAAGGACTACCTAGGAAGGGGACTAGAGTATCCTCGCCGCCGTATAGTAGTAATAGCGGTAGTATATACCTAGTGTACTATCTAGCTTATACTTAATTATTAAGAGGAAGGAAGGGCTAGCTCTATAATATTACTATCTTTTTATTATACTATTATTATCTATATATATTATAACTACCCTAAGGTAGATAGACTTAGGCTACCTAGACCGCGCGGAGTAGAATCGGCTAGAGTATAAGGACGTAGCCTTATAAGAGACCTTATAATAGGTATAGGTATAGAAGTACTATATATATCCTATAATATTATAGAGGTTTTATATTAGTAGTATTTCTATTATCTTATACTAGTATTACTAGTATTACTAGTATATTATATTTATAATATACGTAGGGAAGCGGAGGCTATATTAGGGAGAGGTAGAAGGGTATTTATATAATATATATTTTTTATCTATATCTATATATTCTATTATATTATATCTTTTACTATAATCTTCTAAGAGTTCTCCTTCTATCTTCTCTATTTTTCTATTACGTTAGTATTCCTATTCTTATTATTACTATACTCTACCTATATATTAATTCCGTAATAACTAGGTAACCCTAGATAGTACTTCTAAAATACCGTAAGATCTCTTAGCTCTCCTAGTACCGAGATACTAGAAGGTTTATAGCCGGTACTATATACAGGTAGATCTCGTCGCCGGCTACGCCGTAGGGATAGTAGAGAAGATTATAGAATATTAAGCGCTAAATTATCTAGGGATTTAGATATAAGACTATAATTTATATACTTAGTTAGGGAACCTAATTAATATACAGGTTCTATTTATTATATTATATTATATATTAATAATAATATAGATAAAAGTATAATATATATAACTTAAGATATTTAGAAGAGTAATATATATATAGAACTACTAGATATAAATAACCTTAACTTTAGAAAATTTAAGGCTCTAATTAGGTCTAACCTAGGTTATAATAAAATAAAGGACGCTATTATTTACGCCTACTCTAGGTTACTAAGTATTATTATTACTAATAAATAGGAATAAAGGGTAGCGCTAGTAGAAATATATACTTAAGGTACTAAGCGCTTTACTTTTAATATATAGGGTTTAATAACTACTAGATAATATATAATATATATTAGAATAAGTCCTATATATAGTATTAATAAGTAGTTTTAACTAACTAGAGTCTAGATAGTATTTATAATAAGGTGCCCTGCGCTTAAATATAATAAAGATATTATATTTAAGAGTAATAGTAGGTATTACTAGTAATAGTATTCCTTATAAATAAGTAGTATAAGTTACTAGTACTAATATACTTAATATAGATTAAAGTAATATTAGTTAGTTTATTAAACCCTATCTAGTTTAATTAACTTAGCTTAGCCCCCTAATACTATACTAAATAGGTTAATTTCCTAATAATTTAGGGGTTTTCCCCTTCCTCTAATTATAATATTTTTAAATTTATTAATAATATAATCTACTACTTCTTCCTTCTATCTACTTATAAGAATATAATACCTATTCTCTATATAATATTAATATAACGTATAAGAGGGTAAGACTATTATCCTAAGACGCGTAGTACTTAGTTATTAATATAACCTAACTCTAAAATTATAGGATAGATAAAGGATATAATTATAGTAGGTAGAATAATAGGTAGTCTACTAAGTTATTAATTTCTAATAATAATAATAATTACGGGTAATTAAGTAATAAGGAGAATAAATAACTTTAAGTTAGAGAGAAGTAAAAACGCGCTACGTCCTCTATTAATAATAGATATAAATAAATAGGGGTACCTATCTTATATTATACTATAATTATCTACTAATATAATCTAAGGAGAAATTAACTATTAATAAGTCCTATTATAAGAAGTCTAGTAGGGGGAGTAAGTAGTATAATCCCTAATATCCTATTAAACCCTAATATTAATAAGTATTATTATAATAGTAATAGAATAGGACTATATCTCTAGTAAGATAAGAAATATTATAGTAAGGTAGTCTCTTATAAGATATATACTATTATTATCCCTAATTATATAAAGTATTTAAAGGTAATAATTCTTTCTAATATAGCTAAGAGCTTAGGGAAGGGAAGAGAGATATAATTAGAAGATAATCTTATATAACTAAGTAGTTAAATAAAAGTCGCGTAGAATAAGGTAATTAAAAGGTTAAGGCTTAAGATTAGAAGTAAGTTAAATAGGGTAGATAGTATACCTATTAAAGTTAAAGCCTAAAAGGTTAGTATAATATCTATAATTACCTCCTATCCTAACTAAACTAAGTACTAGTTTATTAACTTATTTAAAGAATAGCGTTTATACTCTTTAAACCTTATATAAGTTATAATAATATTAATATATAAATAGGATAACTTATAAAAGGAGGTAACCGTGTAAGTTAAGGTATTATTAAACCTCCTAACTTTTATATATTATAATATAAGTTACCCCTCTATCTAATATTAGTTCTAATTAAATATTAGGTTTATAATAGAAAGGGTAAATAGGTAAATCCTATCTTAATAAAAGTACTTATAAATATAGTATATAAACTAATAAAGACTAGTTTTATTAATAAGGAAAGTATAAGGAAGTTTTTTAACCTCCTACCTAATATCCTATTAATTTTTATTATAATAATAGTAAGATATTATATATCTAAATACGCGCGTAGCGATTATTATATTAAGAAATATAAGGGTAAAAAGGCCTAGGGTATATAGCTAGCTATCTTACTATTATATATAGATATATAATAGAGAGCTAATTATATATTATTATAAGGCGCTAGTAAATAATATAGGATATATAGGATAACTTAGATAATAACCTTTATAAGAGCCGTATCTATAAGCTTTACTTAAAAGGGGTAGGGGATATACTTTATAATATTAGGGTTATAAATAGAAATAATAATAAGGTAAATAAGAGGGATATTAATAGTAGTTAACTAGATAACCTACTACCCTTAGATAATTTAGATAATAATAAATATAATAGTCCTTTAGGTATTTAAGGTAAGTATTCCTAACTAACTAATATAAAGAGGGACGTAATAGTTAACTTAAAACTATATAAGGTAATAATCCTAGTATTAATTAAATATTACTAAATAGCTCTTTAAAGTATAAGTATTAAACCTTAATACCGCCGTCCTTATATACTAGTAAGGCTTAAGAGGAAACGGCTAATAGTATAATTCTACTTACTCTATCCGTTTATATATAACTAACCTCTTAAATTAGATAGGATAATAACCTCCCTCCTCTCCTTTACTCTACCTTAGAACGCGGATATATATTACTAAGTAAACTAAAGATAGATAGTAGGTAGTAACTTATAAGACGCTATATATTATATATAATAGAAGGAGAAGATCTACCTATAAATTAAGGCGCCTATAGGTCCTAGTTAATAGAGGATTTCTAGGGTATATTTAAGCTAAAATAACTAGATTAAATATAGTATAAGATAGTAAAGGGTAGTAATATAATTATTATAAACGGTAATAAGGGTAAATATATAGGGTTTAAGAAGTAGGTTAGAAGAAAGTTACGCGTAGAAATTTAACTAGAAAGTAGTAAGATCTAAGAAGAGAATTTATAATATAAGGAGGTTAAGTAAGTAGGAATAGTTCTATTAGAAGGTAGTTTATAAATACTAAGTAAATAGTATAATAAATATATATTAAGTACTATAAGCGTAATTTTATATATTATTAATAATAGTACTAGTATTAATATAAGTAATAAATTAGAGTAGCGCGGATAGACTATTATAGTTAGAATAGGTAGATAAATAGTAATTCTTAATAATAATACTACTTATAATAATAGTATAAACGGCGCTATTAAAGGAGTATATAGGATAGGTAGATATAGTAATATTACTACCTAATATAATTATAATAATAATAGTACTAATTCTAAGAAAGGTATATTTATTAAATACTAAGTAGGTAGTATAAATATCGGCTATAATATTTAATAAACCTTTTCTATAAATATTATCTAAATTATAATATCTAGTTTATACGCCCTAATAAATAATTAGAAAACTAAGCGCGCTTTTAGTATTATAGAGGTATAAATAGTAGCTTATAGTAATTAGAGGTATTATAATAAGCTCTAGGGCTAATATATAAGCGTATTAGTTATATACGTATAATATATATATTTTTATATTTTATAAGTTTCCTAGTTTACTAATATATAAGTTAATTAAAAAACCCTAACTAGATATTAATTAAATATTAATAAATATAATAATATTATTACTAATAATTTATATATTATAAATCTTACTATTCTTTAGAAAAGAGTTATAAAGACTTAATTAAACCCCTAAGAAAAAGGGGAAGAAGAAAATATTTAAAGACCTAGATATTAATATTAAGGTAATAGAAATATCTATAATATAATATATTAATAAAAAGAGTAGGTCTATACTCCTAGGGAATAGAAGTATAGGTTTATATTATATACTATTAAAGACTCTATAATAATAGTTTTATAAGATTATATATAAGGAGATAATAGTATAAGTTATAAATATAGTTATTTAAAAGATAAGTAGAAAAAGAATACTTATTCTTATATAACGCGCTAAGGTAGATTAAGGATCTAATATAATTATTATAAACCTATTATTAGTATTAGTTATAGATTTACCTATCTATTCTATCTTAGAGTTTAAAAGTAAAAGGGTTATTATATTAGTAGTAAATAATAAAGATAGTAAACTTAGATATTAGATACTTTTCTAACTTAGTATAACTAGAATTAAGAGGGAGTAATAAGTATTTATCTCCCTTATAAATAATCCTAGTATTACTATCTTACTTAGGCTCCCTTAGCTCTAATTAGTAAATATTAAGATAGGTATTATAAAGGGTAAGTTAGATCTAGGTAATATAAAGAAGTATAAGATAGTAAAAAAGATCTATCCTATTAAAATTAAGACTATCTTAATAGTAATAGAGATTACCCTAGAAAAGTATTAGCCTCTAAAGCTAATAATAGAAAATATTATTAAAGGTAATAAAATTATTAATCTATATACTTCTAGTAATAACTTAAAAAGTCTTTTAAAGGAGTCTAGTAATAAGAGTAGTAATAAAGATTTTAAATTAAAATCTAATAATAGAGTTAAAAAGTCGGGAAACTAGAGTATCTCTAGAATAATATTAAAACCCTAAGGAATAAGGAAGGAAGTAGATCTACTTACGCCTCCCCTTAGATATTAAAGCCTTAGAAGGAATACTTTAATAAGTATATAAATAAAGGTAGAGTAAGTAATAGCTTTTAAGTCTATTATATAAATATTAAAATATAGATAGTATTTCAAGAAATATTAAAATATAGATATATCTCCTAGGATATAGAGTATATATATTTACTCTATTAGGATATAGATAAGTATATAAAGAGGTATAGAGTTACCCTTATAACTTATAATAATATAGTTTTATATAATAATAAGGGGAATTTAAGGTTCTTTATAAGTTAATAGGTAATCCGTTAACCTATTAATTATATAGAAAGTTTTAAATTACTCTTTAAATAGGTAAGAGATAAAGGAATTATACTTAGGGAAGTAATCCCTAGTAATAATACTAAGTTATAACTATTATAACTAACCTAGATATATAAGGATATTAATACTAAGGAGGTTAAGGAGATCCTAGTAACTAATTTAATAGTATATAAGATTATACCCCGTAATAGATTAAAGTTATATAAGGCTCTCTAAAAATATTTCATAAATAATAAAGAATAGTAGCTATAAAAGATAATAGAGTAAGGTATAAAAGTAGGTTATTATAAGAGGTATATAATAATAAATAGAAGGGTATCTTAATAGAATACTAGAGCTATCCTAGTTAATAAGGAGGGAAAGGTTAAACTACGCCTAATATTTAATTATTATTTTATATATAAGGATCTAGTAGGATCTTATATAGAACTAGTAATAAAAGTTTATAATTTACTAGGACTACTTATATATACTATATTCTTTTAAGTAGATATTAAGTATAAATACTAGGTAATATCTATATACCTAGAAGATAGATATTTTCTAGTATTTAATATCCTAGGAATTAGCTAATTATAGCTAATAAGGATACCTTAGGGGATAAGAACTTTATTATTTATATTTATAGAATTAATAAATATTACCCTTAGGCCTATCCTATTACCTAGTCCGGAGCTATTATTATTATAAAGTAATAGGTTATATAAGTAACTAGAGGTAGTATTCTATATTAATAATATCTTTAATACTTATAACTTATAAGAGAGGTAATTTAGGTTTTTCTAGGATTACTTCTTTCTAAGAATATTATAATCTTAATTAAAGCTCTTATTTTCTAAGCTCTTATTAGAAATAACTAAGGTTAAGGCCTTAGATAAAATATATAAGATTAGTAGATATATATAAATTAAGCTAATAACTACTAAGAAGATAAAGAACTAGCTAAGACCTTAGAAGGTTAATAAAGTTCGCGGATTTTTAAGGATATATTAATCTACTAGGAAATAGACTAAGAGATATATTAAGATAGTAAGGCCCCTTTTAAGGCTAATAGGTAATATTAAATAGATATAAAGGGAGTTAGAAGAGCTCTTATTTAAATTAATAAGGAAATTATATATAATTATTAAAGTATTATTCTTATAAGATCTAATATTTAAGATTTATATATTTAGTAATATATTAGGTTTTAGTAGGGGTTATTATATAAGGTAATTATAAAATAGTAAATAGAGGCTAATAATATATAATTTTTTTACCTTTAATAAATTAAAAAGGAATTATAATATATATTAAAGAGAGCTAAGAGCTATTATCTACTTTAAATAGAAATTCTCTTATATAATAAGGGCTAATAAACCCTTAATAATTTAGATAGATTATAAACTATTAATAGGCTTTATAAATACTAAGTTTTATAAGGATATCTTTATTAGTTAGGTTATAAAGCTTAGATAGCTATATATATAACTTAAATATATTTAAAGAAAGGAAAATATAATTATTAATAGCCTTTTTTAAATAATTTTTAATAATATAAATTATAAGATAGATAATCTTATAAGAAATTTATTAAAGGAAGTAGAGAAATATTAAGATAATAAGGTATAGCTCTAGAAATCTAGAAAGGGTAGCTATACTTATATACTAAAGTAACTTAATAAAGAGGATTATATAAAGAGAATTTAGAAGTAAGGAGAAGAGGTAGTTATTTAAATTATTAGGTAGATAATAATTACTATTACTAATATAAAGGTAGGGCTGTTTATCCCTATAATACTAGTTATAATTAATAGGGAAATACTAGATACTCTACCTTAAGGATTTATTATTTTATTCTTAAAGGACTATCCTAAGTTATATAAGGTAGATTATAAGAATAATAACTAATATATAAATATATATTACTTTTATACTTAATAAGAGAAACTAAAAAATCTAGATAAATAAGAGATAAGTACTATTACGACCTCTTCGTCTTCTAACTAGAAGGCTTAGGGGTCTAGGTAGATCTCGTAGAGAGGAGTGTTAAGGACTAGGGTAAATAGGCTTTATACTAAACTAGTCTAATATAGGTATAATATTATATTTAATATCTAGGAGATTAATCTAGTAGATAATATAAGTTAAGTATAAAGCTCCTATCTAGAGGGAAAGTAACGCTATCTATATAGATATAGGAAAGTCTATACTCGTACTAATTACTAGTAATTACTCTCTATTAACTAGAGCGACTAGTCGCGTAATTACCCCGCTCGTTATAGTTATCCTATATTAATTAGAGTAACTAGGCGAGCGGTCGCTCGACTCGTTATACTAAGGTATATTTAACTTAGTAAGCGCCTATAATATCTACTAAGGCTTACGTACTAAGGGCGTAATATTACCCCTCCTTCCTTAAACCTTTATCTTAAAGGTTAATAAGTATTTATATTATTAGTATAATAATAACGCCGTATCGAATTATTAGATCGAGTGGCTTATAGGGGAGTAATTACGATAGTGTTATATCTATAATATACTAGGTCTTAAAAGGAGTATTAGGTATCTTCCCTTTCTTAAAGGTACGTCGAATATATTCGGCTAGGAAAGTAGTATAAGCCTATTATACTAGTTATCCACTTCTCCGGTATTAATAAGGCTATAGAGAAGCTTAAGCGTGAAGAGATAGAGATAGAGGTAGCGTAAGAGGCTACTAACGAAGCTACTTATTAGAGTAGTAAAATTACTTATTAGAAATAAATAAAATTAAAACGCCTTTATTAATAGAAGCGTTTCTTAAAAGAGTATAAATAATAGATATTTAATAAGGGTCTCGACGATATTAAGGAGCTAGAATATCTAGAGGAGCTTAAAAAGGCCGGCGAGGTTAAGAAAGCACTCGCTACTTATCCTACTTTTTTAGAGTTTAAGGGTTCCGGGACTCTCTTACCTAGAGCTCTCAAGTAGATTACTTAGGGTATATCCGGGTTTAATAATACTATTAGAGGAGCTCTTAATAGTTTATAAGATTTATAACTAGTTCCTAGGTATTTTCTAAGTCCTTATATCCTTTCTATTTTACTAGGTAACTCTATCCTTTTTATAATAGAATCCTTTTAACTTTAAATTTATTTTCTTCTTCTATTCTAAAATAGAAGGTTTCTTATAAAGGTGTATTAGGGTCCGCTAGTTCTAATATAGAGATATAGAATACTAGATATACTTTAGCGTCTAGCGGGAGCTATAACTTATAATTAATAGGTCCTTTTTCTTTAATAACTAAAAATAGTCTAACCTTAACGTGGTCTAGTTTTTTACTTAGTCTTATACCTTTTAGATTCTTTATAAGGAGGTATACTTTATCCCCCTTCTTTAGCTAAGGTCTATTTTTCCTTTTCTTATTAGCTGACTTCTCTATAGAAGTATTAACCTAGCTGATTTTTTGCTATATATCTCTATATAGACTTTTTATATTAGATATTAATACTAAGGCTTTCTTAGCATCTAGTCCCCGCCTAGAATCTAAGAATAAATTTACATGTCGTCCGTAATTTATAAAGAACGGTAATAGCCTTATAATATCTAATCTCTTATTATTATATATTAATTATACTATTAGGAGTAGTATAACCTAATTATTTTATCTTTTATTAATATAGTATCTAAGATATACTTCTATTATTTAATTAGTATATTTAGTTTATCTATCTATCTAAGGATAATACGCTATTAATATTCGTAGTTTAGTTCTAATTAACGCGATTAAAGTCTTCTAATAGTTTAAGGTAAAGAGCTTATCTCTATCTAAAGTAATTAACTCTAGTATACTATAATCTCTAATAAGTCTATCTAATAAGATAAAACTAAGCTAACTAGCGTTATAGGTTTCTTTATATAGTATTATAATTATATACTTAGTAAGTTTATCTATAATAACTATTATTAAGTTATACTTATTATTAGTTACTAGGTTAACTAACGGTAGTAATTTAATAATAAAGTCTATTATAATATCCTTTTATAGTATATCTAGAACCTTAGTAAACTAAATTTATCTGTACCTAGTATATCTTATAGACTTATTCTACTAGTAATATATATATTCCTTAATATATTATTTAACTAATACTCGTAGGTTCGGTATAACGTATATTCTTTAAATAAGTTCTAACGTTTTAGATACTCCTAGATATCCTAGTAAAGGATTATTATAGTAATCTCTAATTACTCCTTTAACCGCCTTTAGTAGTAAGTATAACTTCTATTTATATAATAATAGGTCTCGGTTAGGCTATTATTTCCTAAGCTTACTAGCTAGGGTATTATTAATATATACTTCCTTTAGGTTTAGAACTATATATATTATAATATATATAGTCGTTACTAGACTTCTTATTAGTATTAATAATCTATCCTTCTCTTATTTAAGAATAGACTAATTTATAATATCCTTTATTTATATATAGTTAGATCGTCTACTTAAGGCGTCTACTCGTCTATTATCTTTACCTAGGGTATACTAGATTTTAAATTTATATTATCCGAGGAGCTTAGACTATTAAACTTATTATCGATTTAGCTCTTTAGTTATTATAAAACTAACTAAGTTCTTATAATTAGTAAAGATAGTAAGTTTAGAATAACTTTTAGTATAAACTCTCTAATATTACAAAGAATAAATAATAGCTAAAAGCTCTTTATTATATATATTATAATTCTATTCTACTACCGTTATTTTACGTAAGTAGTATACTACTAGGTACTATTTACTATCCTTTTACTAATATAAGTAAGCCCTTATTATAAGGTCCGAAGTATCTATCTTAATATATACTAGTTCTCTACTACGAAACGTATAGAGTATAAGCGGATCTATATAGGCTTACTTAAGCTCGGCAAATACTTTCTCCTAGTTAGTATCCTATCGGAATCCCGTTTCTTTCTTAGTAATTTCCGTTAGCGGCAAGGCCTTCTTAGAGTAGCCTTCTATAAAACGTCTATTAAAGTTAGTAAATCCTAAGAATCCTTATACTAATTTAATATCATATAGTATAAGCCAGTCCTATATAGCCTGAATCTTTTCGGGGCTTATATAAATTCCTTTAGTTATTACTATAAACCCTAAGAACTTAACTAAGGTCTTATAAAACTCGCACTTTTCTAGTTTAAGGAGGAGCCTAGCCCTAGATAGATATATTAATACATTCTATATATAAGGGACGTGTTCCTCTATTAACTTAGAGTAGATTAATATATTATCGAGGTACGTAATAGCCGAATAGTCTAATTATACCTGTATAATATTATTAACTAGTGCTTAGCAGGTTACTAGTACGTTAGTAAGGCTAAATAGTATAACTAGGTACTTATAATATCTATATCAAGCCTTAAATACTATTTTCTACTCGTTACCTTCCTTTATTTAAATAAGATTATATACTCCTCGTAAGTCTAACTTTATAAAGACTTTTACTTTAGCTAGCTAATCCTATAACTTACTAATATTAGGTAGCGGGTAATAATTCTTAATCGTCACATTATTTAACTTTTAATAGTCGACGCATAGCTGTAAGGATCTGTCCTTCTTTTTTATAAAGAGTATCGGATATCCTACTAGTAATTTAGATTCTTAAATAAATCCCTTTTTTAGGTTCTCGTCTAAGTACCCGCGTAGTACTAAGAGTTCCTTTTCGGATAACGTATAAATAGGTCTAAATATTAGTTCCTTCCCTAGTTCGAGTTTAATCTTATAATCCTAAGGTTAGTATATAGGTAGAGCTTTCGCTATTATCTCTTTTATAAAGAGGCGTTTCTATCTTTAATACTCTCGTGGGATATTAGGAGTACTATTAGTTACTCTAAGAACTCTAACTTATTAACCTAGCGGACCGTCGCTAGTATCTATTAAGCCGGATCCTTATTTTTTAAGGTTATCCTTATTTAAAATTAAAGTAATATATACCTTAACCTCTTAGTTTAATTTCTTATCTACCGTCGTCTACTATCAGCGTATAGGGTAGAATCTAGCGATATTACTAGTTCGCTTAAACTTAAGTACTTTTTTCTTCTAGTTAATTGCTAGGTTATACTTCTCTAACTAAGGCATGCCTAAAATAATATAATAAGTGGCTATCCTAATAATATTAAAGGATATTTCCTTATAATAGCGTTAAATTATAAATAGTAGCGAGGTTATTTCCTTATCTATACTTCCTATTAATAGTTTTAACCCGTCGGCTATCTATAAGTTATATAGTAACTTCTTCCTTCGCGTTAATAGGCCTACTAACCGTACTAGTACTTTAGAAATAAAGTTTCTAGATGCTCTAGAATCTATTATTACCATGGTTCTTTAACTATTTATTCTAACTAGTATATTTATATATATTATATACTCTATTAAGTATAACTAATATATTTTCAGGGTTAAGATATTAATCTCCTTATACTTCCCCTTAATATAAGGGATTACTCTTTTCCCGAAAAGGATAGGAATCTAGTAGTTCTCTTTATATATATATATTTTCTATAACTATCGTAGAAATAAGTATACTAATCTATTAAGTAGTATTCTAATATATACTTGTTATACTTAAGGTGTTTATAAAGACTACTATACCACCTTTAGTTATAATTTAGAAACTATTTTCTTAATCTCTTAATTACTAAGTGCTAGTAATAGCTTATATCTTAGTAACTTAACTAAATCTTTCTATATATACGTACTCTAATTATTTTACCTAAGTACATCTTTACTTAGTAATAAATTATATATATTTCGTCGGTATAAGCTAACTAGTATATTACTCTATACTACGGATACGCTAAGTTATTTCTAAAGGTTAAATTATAAAGGGAATAATTAAGGGTTTTTCTTTTAACTATTTTAAATATCCTTAACACGGCTTATAAAGCTTTAGATAATTATTATAATATATATAAGTTATAACCTTCCTATTCTTTAAGATTAATTTATATAAAGTTCCCTATTTATTAATATAATCTACTATTATAAATAGCCCTATCTATTTTAGAACTAATTTTAATTTATTAATTTAAGAATTATTTTTTATAACTTATTAATAATATTATAATAACTTAATAGGAGTTACCCCTTTATTATATCTTATTTTTATTAGGTCCTTTATATAAATAGATTAATAGAGAATTAATTCTCTAATATTTAATCTATTTATTATAAACTCCTAAATAATAGGTAGTATTTCCTTAGAATTAGGTATTATTAACTTTTTAAGGTACTTACTAATTTATATACCTTATTTAAATACTCTTATTACTTAGATTCTATATAGAATTTTAAGGGGTAAATAGCTTAAATAGCTAATAATTCTTAAATTAATATTAATTATTAATATTTAAATAAATATATCCTAAGGTTCTCTAGGAATATCTTCTCTCCTTTTCTTAAAGTACTTTATTAAGATATTATTAAACTTTTTTATTATATTAACTAAATATTTTACTCTACTTAAAGCTTCTAATATAATAATTTCCTAGGACCTAAGGAATCTAGATATTTCCTTATTAAGGAAGTAAGTCCTATTATTAAAATAGATAGTATTAAGAACTAGTACCCTTATAAGGTATCTAATAATTACTCTTATAATAGTAATTATATTAATAAAATCTATTACCTTTAGAAATATTACTCTTAAGAAGTAATTTATAATATTTAAGATATATTTTTATTTATCTTCTAAGGTAATAAATAGTCTAATATAATCTATTTCTAATAGCTAGAATAACTTTATAATCTAGATTAATAATAGTAGTACTATTCTAGTTATATTTACCTATTTTATATATAGTAGATATCCTTTAATATATTATATAATATCCTTTACTATATTAAATTAATAGATTATATTATAGATTTTATTTATAATAATTTTTATAAAGAAATATCTACTCCTATTATAAATATCTTATAATAGGGTACTTACCTCTCCCTTTATAATATAT